>Ga0213835_100206_pt1 | contig 69906 bp, 66 predicted proteins | sample SWPATP01_FD_160576 | JGI IMG/M metagenome (GOLD analysis project Ga0213835, IMG submission 160576) | Coastal seawater microbial communities from Marineland, Florida, United States - SWPA TP0 #1 | ecosystem: Environmental > Aquatic > Marine > Coastal | place: USA: Florida | collected 2016-08-05 | reverse complement strand
CGCCCGCCCTCCTCGGGGAAATGGTCCACCGGACCATTTCCTGACCCTCGTCGACCCAGTCGCGGTCGTGGTATCCGTTGCGCTGAACCTCCCGCAACGGGGTGCGCGCGCCCTTGGCCGCACCTGAACCGCCCCGGGTTTACCGGAGGGCAAAACTCTCGAAGGATGCCCTCCCATGGACAGCAAGAAGACCACGACGAACCCGTACGCGGCAGAGTTCCGCGAGCGGGCGGTGCAGATGGTGGTCGATCATCTCGACAGCTATGCGAGCATGGACGACGAGATCGCCGCCGAGCGCGCCCGGGCCGCAGCGCTGGGGCTGGACTACCGCCGGCCGGGCTCGCCGGCGAAGGGGGCCGATGCCGGTGAGGGCGCAGCCTCCGACGATGGGCTCGATCCGGATCGCGCGGACGAGCGGGAGCGCGCGGCGGACCGCGCCGGGGAGTGATCATGAGCATGCCGATGATCGCGCATCGGGTGTTCGACACGCCGCTGCTGGTCGCGCCCGCCAAGGCCGCGGCCTTCGTCGCCGGGCTGGGCCCGCGGCTGCTGACCGGGCGGCTGGCGCTCGAGGCGCCGGGAGTGGAGGCGGAGGGGGCCGCCGCCGCAGGCCGGCTCGCGCCGCGCGCCTCGATCCTCGCGGGCGATGTGGAGGATCGGCATCTTCGTACCGGCCGGGCGCTGTTCGCGGTCCGGGACGGCGTGGCGGTGATCGAGGTCGCCGGCACGCTGGTGCATCGGGGGGCGTGGCTGGGCCAGAGCTCGGGCGTCACCTCCTGTGAGGGGATCGCCGCGCAGATCGCCGCGGCCGCGGAGGACCCGGCCGTGCGCGGCATCGCGCTGGAGATCGACAGCTTCGGCGGCGAGGTCGCGGGGGTGTTCGATCTGGCCGATGCCATCCGCGCGGCGCGGGCGAGGAAGCCGGTGCAGGCCTTCGTTGCCGAGGCCGCGCTCTCGGCCGGCTATGCGCAGGCGAGCCAGGCGGACCGGATCGTCGTGCCGCGGACGGGCGAGGTCGGCTCGATCGGGCTGGTGGTGATGCACGCGGACTGGTCTGCGGCGCTGGCCGAGGGAGGGGTGCGGGTCACGCTGAACCGATGACCGACCGGCGTGGAGCGGCCTTGCCGCGCTCGATCCGGTGGCGGAGGGCGACCGACCCCCTGACCGGGGCGACAGCCGCGCGGGTCTGCGGCACCGGGCAACGGGCAACGGCAGGGCGCGACAGCCGGGCCGCGCGAGACCACCTCCCCCGACCCCCTCGCCCGCGCTTTCCCCGACACAAGGCCCAACCGACGGCGGGGCGGCCACGCCCGGGCGCAGGGCCGCGTGTCGGCCGCCGGGCGGCGGCGGCGACCTGCGCCGGGACGGGATTGACCCGCCCTGTATCCACCTGTATCCATGCGGATGCGAAAATGGCAAGGAGCCCCCATGCGTCTCGTCCCGACGGCCTCGACCGGCGGCCCTCCCGCAGAGGGGGGGGAGGCGTCGCAGGGGCATCTGACCTATCTGCAGATGCTCGAAGAGATCCGGGCCGGGCGGCTCGCCCCCGGCGCGCGCCTGCGCGAGACCGAGCTTGCGGCGCGGCTGGGCACCTCGCGCACGCCGGTGCGCGAGGCGATCCGGCTGCTGGAGGCCGACGGCCTGGTGGTGCATGTCCCGCGGCTGGGCGCCAGCGTGCGGCGCCTCGACCACGCCGAGGTGACCGAGCTTTACGAGATGCGCGCGGTGCTGGAGGGGATGGCGGCGCGGCTGGCTGCCCGGGCGGCCTCGGACGTCGAGCTGGCCGAGCTGGCCGCCCTCCATGCCGAGATCGCCGGGGTGGCGGACGATCCCGCCCTCGCGGCCCGGCTGAACCGCGATTTCCATGCCATGCTGCTGGGCGCGGCGCGCAACCGCCACCTGACCCGGGCGATGGACGGGCTGCAACGCGCCCTGATGATCCTCGGCCCCTCGACCCTCGCCGCGCCGGAGCGCTCGGCCGAGGCGATCGCGGAGCACGCCCAGGTGCTGGCCGCGCTGACGGCCCGCGACGGGGCGGCGGCCGAGGCGGCGATGCGGCGCCACATCGAGGGCGCCCACCGGCAGCGGCTGCGCCAGCTGCGCAGCCGGCCACAGGACGAGGAGGAGGGCGGGGAATGAGCGTCGATGGCACCCCCTGGGACGTGGTGATCGTGGGCGGCGGCAATGCCGCCCTCTGCGCCGCGATCGAAGCCGCCGAGGCCGGCGCGAAGGTGCTGATCCTGGAGGCCGCGCCGAAGCACATGCGCGGCGGCAACTCGCGCCACACCCGCAACTTTCGCTGCATGCACCGCGGCCCGCTCGGCCCGCTGGTCGAGACCTACGACGAGGACGAGTATTACGACGACCTGCTGCGCGTCACCGGCGGGCAGACCGACCCCGACCTCGCCCGCATGGTCATCCGCGAGAGCGAGGCCTGCCTGCCGTGGATGCAGGCCCATGGCGTCCGCTTCCAGACCGCGCTGTCGGGGACACTGTCGCTGGACCGCACCAACGCCTTCTTCCTCGGCGGCGGCAAGGCGCTGGTGAACGCCTATTACGCCACCATCGCGGACCTGGGCGTGCGCGTCCTCTTCGACTGCGAGGTCACCCATCTGGCGGTCGAGGGCGACACCGTCTCGCGCATCGAGGCCAGCGTCGCCGGGCAGCCGCAGAGCTTCACGGCGAAGGCGGTGGTGCTGGCCTCGGGCGGGTTCCAGGCCGATCTCGACTGGCTCGCCCGCGCCTGGGGGCCGGCGGCGCGCAACTTCCTGATCCGCGGCACCCCGTTCAACCGCGGCCGCGTGCTGGCCGACATGCTGGACCAGGGCGCGACCTCGGTGGGCGACCCCACCCAATGCCACGCCGTCGCCATCGACGGCCGCGCGCCCAAGTTCGACGGCGGCATCGCCACGCGGCTCGACTGCGTGCCCTTCTCGGTGGTGGTGAACCGCGACGGCGAACGCTTCTACGACGAGGGCGAGGACGTCTGGCCCAAGCGCTATGCCATCTGGGGCCGGCTGGTGGCCGCCCAGCCCGACCAGGTGGCCTATTCGATCATCGACTCGAAAGCCTTCGAGCTGTTCATGCCCTCGGTCTTTCCCCCGATCGAGGCGCCGACACTGGCGGGGCTGGCGGAGGAGCTCGGCCTCGATCCCGACCGGCTGGCCCGCACCGTCGCCGGGTTCAACGCCGCCTGCCGGCCCGGCCCCTTTGCCCCGTTCGAAAAGGACGGCCTGGCCACCGAGGGGCTGGAGCCGGCCAAGACCAACTGGGCCCGGCCGATCGACACGCCCCCCTTCCGCGGCTATGCGCTGCGCCCGGGCGTGACCTTTACCTATCTCGGGCTGAAGGTGGATGCGACCGCGCGGGTCCAGCGCGGCAACGCCGGCATGGCCAATGTCTGGGCCGCAGGCGAGATCATGGCCGGCTCGATCCTGGGCCAGGGCTATCTCGCCGGCTTCGGCATGACCATCGGCACCGTCTTTGGCCGCATCGCAGGCAGGGAGGCCGCGAAACATGCCCTTTGACCGCACCACCCCCACCGCGACCGACGAGGCCCGCCGGCAGATCGAGATCTGCAACGCCTGTCGCTATTGCGAGGGCTATTGCAGCGTCTTTCCCGCCATCACCCGCCAGCGCGCCTTTGCCGAGGGCGACATCACCCAGTTCGCCAACCTCTGCCACAACTGCCGCGGCTGCTACCATGCCTGCCAGTATGCGCCCCCGCACGAGTTCGGCGTGAACCTGCCCGCAGCCCTTGCCGAGGTGCGGCAGGAGAGCTGGGAGCGGTTCATCCGTCCCGCCGGCCTGACGCGGCGCTTCACCGAGAGCGGCGGCGCGATCGCGCTGGCGGCGGCGCTGGGGCTGGCGGTGATCTTCGCCGCGCTGGCCGCGCTGCGCCCCGAAAGCGGCGAGGGCTTCTATGCCTGGCTCTCGCACACGGCGATGGTGGCGATCTTCACGCCGGCCTTCCTGTTGCCGCTGGGGGTGATCGCGCTGGGGCTGCGCGACTACTGGCGGCACACCGGCGGCGGGCGCCTCGCCTGGGCCGACCTGCGCGCCGCCTTCGTCGACGCCGGCCGCATGAAGAACCTTGACGGCGGTCAGGGCCAGGGCTGCAACTATGAACGCGAGGACCGCTTCAGCAACGCCCGCCGGCATGCGCATCAGGCCACGCTCTACGGCTTCCTGCTGTGCTTCGGCGCCACCTCGGCGGGGACGGTGATGCATTACGGGCTGGGCTGGGAGGCGCCCTATCCGATCTGGAGCCTGCCCAAGCTGCTGGGCGTGCCGGGCGGGATCCTGCTCTGCATCGGCACGGCCGGCCTCGTGTGGCTGAAGCTCCGGGCTGACCCCGCGCTCGGCGCCCGCCGGGTCTGGTCGGGCGAGATCGGCTTCACGCTGTTGCTGTTCGCGGTCGCGTTCACCGGGCTGGCGCTCTGGGCCGCGACCGGCACCGCGGCGGTGCCGGCGCTGCTCGCGATCCATCTCGGGACGGTGCTCGCCTTCTTCCTGCTGATGCCCTATTCCAAGATGGTGCACGGCTTCTTCCGCCTCGCGGCCCTGACCCGCGACGCACAGGCCCGCCGCCTCGGCACGAACGCCCCCCCGGCAGACTGATAGGGGCAGACTGATCCGGGCAGACTGATCCGGGCGGGGCGGCGGCTCAGGGCTCGGAGCCGAAGAACCGCCGGATCGTGGCGCCGATGTGCAGGTCCATGGCCGCGCGGGCGGCTTCGGGGTCGCGGGCGCGGATGGCGGCAAGCACCCGCGCATGCTCGCCCGCGACCCGACGCGACGCCTCCGTCAGCGGCAGGTTGCGCATCCGGCGGCCCAGCTCGAAGCTGGTGCGGATCTGTTCGCGCAGGGCCTCCAGCGTGCGGATCAGGTAGGGGTTGCGCGAGCCGAGCGCCAGCGCCCGGTGAAAGGCGAAATCCGCATCGAAGAGCGAGCCGTCGGGCAGGCTGGCCGAGACCTGGCGGTTGGCCTCCTCCATCGCCGCGATGAGCGCGGCGTCGGCGCGTTCTGCCGCCTCGCCGGCGATGGCCACCTCGATGACGCGGCGAAAGCTCATGCAGTGTTCGAGATCGCGGATGTTGCGCACCGGCAGGTCGGCGAACAGGCCGGCGTCGCTGCGGGGCTGCGGCTCGATGTAGTTGCCCGAGCCCCGGCGCGAGCGGATCCGCCCCTCGGCGCGCAACAGTGCCAGCGCCCGGCGCAGGACCGGCCGCGAGACGCCGATGGCGCGGGCGAGTTCCTCCTCGGGCGGCAGGCGGCCGCCGTCGGTCCACTCCGGCCCGCTGATCAGCTGCCCCAGCCGGCGATAGGCGAGTTCGGCCAGCCCCTCGACCACGTCTGCCCCTTTCCTGCCTCCGGCGAGATCGCGCCCGCCGGGCTTTGGGATGTTACTAATATTGACTCATTTGACAACCGAGGCCACCATCGGCCCGTGGCAACCCGCCACATGCACCGTGTCGAGGGGGCGCGCGCCCCACCCGGACCGGAGCACCGGCCGCCGCCGCGGGAGGATGGCGCGGCGTCCGGTCCCGGCCGCAGGGCTCGGCCACCCAGGGAGGAAGGACATGAAACTCGATCTCAGACTGCTCGCCGGTGCCGCCGCGGCCATCGCGCTGCCGGCCAGCGCGATGGCGGTGGATCTGCGGCTGTCGCATTCCGCGCAGGCGAGCCTCGATGCCGAGCTGCACACCGCGGCCTGGATCTTTCAGCAGCATCTGGCGGAACACTCCGACACCGTCTCCGTCACCATCTATCCCAACAACGCGCTGGGCCAGGAGCGCGAGGTCTACGAGGCGATGCAGATCGGCTCGGGGGCGCATTGCGTGATCTCGGGCACCGCCATCCTGGGCAATTTCAACGAGCGGATCGGGGTGCTGGACCTGCCCTTCATGTGGCAGGGCTATGACCATGTCCATGCCGTCCTCGACGGCGAGGTCGGCGACATCCTTGCCGACGACCTGCGCGATTCGGGCTTCGAGGTGGTCGCCTGGATGGACAGCTGGGGCTATCGCAACGTGGTCACCGCCGGCGCCGCCATCACCGGGCCGGACGACCTGCGCGGCAAGCGCATCCGCACCATCCCGACCGAGACCTACATCGCCGCGATCAACGCGATGGGCGCCAACGCCACGCCCATGGCCTTTGGCGAGATCTACACCTCGATGGAGACGGGCGTTCTGGACGGGCTCGAGCACAGCGCGGCGATGATCTACGCAAACCGCTTCTTCGAGGTTGCGGACAACATCACCCTGACCCAGCACCTGTTCGGCCCGCTGGTCTTTGCCTGTTCAAATCAGTTCTGGGGCGGGCTGAACGACCAGCAGCGCGCCGAGGTCACCGCCGCCGCCCATTTCGCCCGCGACGTGCAGCGCGCGCTGGCGCCGGTGCGCGAGGGGCAGGCGCTGGAGCGGCTGGCGGCGCGCGGCATGTCGATCAACGAGATCGACACGACGGCCATGCAGGAGGCCGCCCGCGAGGTGCAGGACCAGCTCGCCGCCGCGATGGGCGCGACCGGGCTGCTGGAGACCATCCGCGAGCTCGGCGCCCGCTGAGGGCCTGCGCAGACGGGTCGGGGGCGGGTCGGCGGGGGCGGGACGGCGCCCCCGCAACGGCCGAGAGGAGATGCGATGCCTGAGGCAACGGCGCGCTGGCTGACCGGCGCCCTCGAGCTGCTGCACCGGCTGGTCGAGGTCTTCGTGGTGCTGCTGTTCGTGGCGATGCTGTCGGTCGGCTTCGGCCAGATCGTCAACCGCTACGCCTTTGGCGTGTCGATCCGCTGGTCCGAGGAGTTCCAGCGCTTTGCCCATATCTGGCTGGTGTTCCTCGCCGTCGGCATCGGCTATCGGCGCGGGGCGCATATCGGGCTCGACCTGTTGCTGAACGCGCTGAAGCCGGCCTGGGCGCGGGGGCTCGTGTTCGTGATCGACATCGCCTGGCTGGTGCTCGGCTCGGCCATGGTGATGACGGCGCTGCGGCTGATGGAGGTCGCGAGCCGCCAGCGCGCCCCGGGGCTGCGGATCACCATGGACAACGTCTATCTGGGGCTGGCGCTGGCGGGCGGCTATCTGGTCCTGATCGCGCTGAGCCGGATCGTGGCGGCGCTGTGGGCAGCCCGGCGGGGAGAGGCGCCATGACGCTGCTCGTGCTCTTCGGAGTGCTGCTGGTGGCGGTGGCGGTGGGGCTGCCGATCCTGCTGGCGATCGGCCTCGTGGGGCTGAGCGGCATGGCGGTGGCGCCCGGCGTGAACGTCGCGCTCTTCGCCCAGCGCATCTTTGCGATGCTCGACTCCTTCAGCCTGCTCGCGCTCCCGTATTTCATCCTCGCGGGCTCGATCATGTCGAAGGGGGGGCTGGCGCGCGGGCTCGTGACCTTCGCGCAGTCGCTGGTGGGGCATGTGCGCGGCAGCCTCGGGCACACCTCGGTGATCTCCTGCATGGGGATGGCGAATGTCTCGGGCTCCTCGACCGCCGAGGCCGCGGCCATCGGCTCCATCCTGATCCCGTCGATGCGCGAGCACGGCTATCGGCCGGGGCTCGCGGCCTCGATCGTGGGGACGGCCGCGACCATCGGGCCGATCATCCCGCCCAGCATGACCATGATCGTCTATGGCGCGATGACCGGCGTCTCCATCGGCGGGCTGTTCATCGCCGGCATCATCCCCGGCATCCTCCTGGGGTTGATGATGATGGGCACCATCCGGCTGCTCGCGATGCTGCCGCGCTATCCCGAGCTTCAGGCCCGCGGCCCGCGCGCGAGCCTGCGCCAGGTCCTGCGCGCGACCGCCGGCGCCTGGGTGGCGCTGCTCGCGCCGGTGATCATCCTGGGCGGCATCTTTTCGGGGGTGTTCACGGCGACCGAGGCGGGGATCGTCGCCTGCGTCTATGCGCTGGTCGTCAGCCTGGTGGTCTATCGCGAGATCGGGCTGCGCGACCTCTACCGCATCGTGCTGGATGCGGCGGTGACGACGGGCACGGTGGCGGGCATCATCGGCATGGCCGGGGCGCTGGGCTGGCTGCTGGCCTATCTCGACTTCAACCAGTTCGTGCTGGCGGGGTTGCGGGGGCTGACCTCGGACGCGCTGGTGGCGCTGCTGCTGCTGCTGGCGGTCTACATCCTGCTGACGATGTTTCTCGAGAGCCTGGCGGTGCTGATCGTCTTCGTGCCCATCGCGGCCGAGGTCGGGCGGGCCTTCGGCTACGATCCGCTGCATCTGGGGATCCTGCTGGTGGTGGCGGCGCAACTCGGGGCGACCACGCCGCCGGTGGCGGTGCTGTTGTTCGTGACCACCAGCATCGCCGGCGGCCGCTTCATCGAGACGGTGCGCGAATGCGTGCCCTTCGTGCTGACGCTGGTGCTGTTCCTGGGCCTTCTGGTGCTGTTTCCGCCGCTGACCACGTGGCTCCCGGCGCAGCTGGGCCGATGAGGGGGGCATGATGCGCCTGCTGCTGACCCACACCCCCGAGATGCGCGCCAACTACTATGGCGACCGGGCGCTGGCGGCGCTCGGGGCGCTGTGCGAGCTGCGCCTCAACGAGGGCGACACCGTCCCCGACCCGGCGCGGCTGGCACGGATGGCCGAGGGCTGCGCGATCGTGCTGTCCGACCGCCAGACGCCCGGGACGGCGGCCTTCTTCGACGCCGCGCCCGATGTGGTGGCCTTCCTGCGCTGCGCCGTGGACATCCGCAACGTCGATGTCGAGGCCGCCAGCCGCAACGGCATCCTCGTCACCCGCGCCACGCCGGGCTTCGCCGTCTCGGTGGCCGAGATGGCGCTCGGCTTCATGCTGGACCTCGCGCGCGGGATCTCGGACAGCGTGGTGCGCTATCGGACGGGCGGCACGCCCGAGGCCCGGCGCGGCCGCACGCTGGCCGGCGCCACCGTGGGCATCATCGGCTATGGCGTGATCGGGGCCGAACTGGCGCGGCTGGCGCGGGCGCTGGGGATGGCGGTGCTGGCCACCGACCCGCACCGGCGCATCGCCGAGCCCGATGTGCGGCAGGTCGCGCTGCGCAGGCTGCTGGAGCAGGCGGATTTCGTCGTGTGCCTCGCCCCCGCCACCCCCGAGACCGAGCGGCTGATGGACGCCGCGGCCTTTGCGGCGATGCGGCCGGAGGCGTATTTCCTCAACCTCGCCCGCGGCGAGCTGGTCGACGACGACGCCCTCGCCGCGGCGCTGGACGCAGGCCGCATCGCCGGGGCGGCGCTGGATGTGGGGCGGGCGCCGGACCAGATGCCGGCCCCGGCGCTGGCCTGCCGCGCCGATGTGGTGGCGACGCCGCATGTGGCCGGGCTGACCCCCGCGGCGGTGGAGCATCAGGCCTTCGACACCGTGGCGCAGGTGGCGGCGCTGGTGCAGGGCCGGATGCCCGAGCACGCGGTGAACGCCCCCCGCGCGCATCGGCTGGACAGGCTGGGCATCGCATGGAAGGATCGCCCGGGATGATCGGAGCCCACCGCGCCTGCGACACGCATATCCACATCTACGACCCCGACGCGCCGCTGGCGCCGACGGCGGTGGCGGCCCCGCCCCCCGGCAGCGTGGCACGGTACCGCGCCCTGCAGGCGCGGCTGGGGCTGGGCCGGGTCGTGGTGGTGCAGCCCTCGGCCTATGGCACGGACAACCGGGTGACGGTGGCGGCGGTGGCCGCGCTGGGCGCCGGGGCGGCCCGCGGCATCGCAGTGGTCGAGGCCACCACCCCCGACACCGAGCTTGAGCGGCTGACGGCGGCCGGCATCGTCGGCGCGCGGTTCCTGATGCTGCCCGGCGGCGCCATCGGCTGGGAGCAGCTGGACCGGATCGCGGCGCGGGTGGCCGAGCATGGCTGGCATGTGCAGCTTCAGATGGACGGCCGGCTGTTGCCCGAGCGCGAGGCGCAGATCCTGCGCTGGCCGGGGACGGTGGTGATCGACCATGTCGGCAAGTTCCTCGTGCCGGTCGCCCCCGAGCACCCCGGCGTGCGCTGCCTGCAGCGGCTCCTGGGCACGGGCCGGGTGTGGGTCAAGCTGTCGGCGCCCTATGAGGTGTCGCGCAGCGGCCCGCCCGACTATGCCGATGTCGGCCGGATCGCCCGGGCGCTGGTCGCGACGGCGCCCGAGCGGATGCTGTGGGCCAGCAACTGGCCGCACCCCTCGGCGCAGGACGCGCCGCCCGACGACGCGCGCCTTCTGGCGCTGCTGGACGACTGGGCGGGGGATGCGGGCACGCGGGCGCGGATCCTCGTCGACAACCCCGCCCGCCTCTATCGCTTCGGCCCGGACACCGCCGTCGCCGCCCCGGACGCCGGCGGATGAGCCCGGGGCCGGCGCTGCGGACCCGGCGATGACGCCCCCGACCCGCGAGGCTGTCCGGCGCGGCTGTCTGGCGGGCGGGACCCGCGCACCACCGATCAGACCCCGGGAGGGACCCCATGCAGATGTACGAAAACCGCTTCAAGCGCGGGCTGGCCGAGGGCCGGGCGCAGATCGGCCTGTGGTCGAGCCTCGCCAACCCCGTCTCGATCGAGGTGCTGGCCGATACCGGCTTCGACTGGATCCTCGTGGACACCGAGCACGCCCCCAGCGACCTGCCCCAGGTGCATGCGCAGTTGCAGGCGCTGGCCCGCGGCGGCGCGAGCCCCATCGTCCGGCCCGCATGGAACGACGCGGTCATGATCAAGCGGCTTCTGGACATCGGGGCGCAGTCGCTGCTCATCCCCTTCGTCGAGAACGCCGAGGAGGCCCGCCGCGCCGTCGCCGCCACGCGCTATCCCCCCGCCGGCATCCGCGGCGTCAGCGTCGCCACCCGCGCCAACGGCTTCGGACGGATCCGCGACTATTTCGCCCGCGCCGAAGAGGAACTCTGCGTGCTCGTGCAGGTCGAGACCTCGCGCGCCGTCGCCGCCATCCCCGAGATCGCGGCGGTGCCGGGGGTGGACGGCATCTTCATCGGGCCGTCGGACCTCGCGGCCGACCTCGGCCATCTGGGCCAGTCCGGCCACCCGCAGGTCATGGACGTCATCTCGGCCGGCATCGCGGCGATCCGGGCCGCCGGCAAGGCGGCCGGTATCCTCGCCCCGCAGGAGGACCACGCCCGGCGCTGGCTGGCCGAGGGCTGCGGCTTCGTGGCGGTGGGGTCGGACCTCGGGCTGCTGGCGCGCGGCAGCGAGGCGCTGCTGGCGCGGTTCCGCCCCGACTGACCCTGCGCGACGGCCCCCGGAGTTGGCCGAGGGCACGCCCCCGGGGACCGCTGCGCGAGCCCCCCCGACCCGCTGGCGCCCCGAGTTGTAAATGAACTTGACAGGCAAAAGCCCATCTGATGAGCTTTGCCCGCCGGCTTGACGGGAGGCGAGCCAGGCAGACGGGGGGATGCGGCAGGCGCCGGGCTCAGCGGCCCGCGCTGTCGGGGGGGCGTCTGACGGGCCGGCCGCACCGTCTCACCGCCCGGTCCACGCGTCGCAGCGGCCGTATCGCGTGAACAGGGAGGAGACACATGCGCAAGTTCATCGCCGTGGGCGTCGTGGCGCTGGGGGCCATGGCCGGTCAGGCCGACGCCCAGCAGCTGCGCTTCATGACCGGGCCGCAGGGCGGTGTCTGGTACCCGCTGGGCGGGGCGATCCAGAACATGCTCGCCAATGACGGCATCCGCATCCAGGTGCTGCCCGGCGGCGGGATCGCCAACGCGCAGGGCATCGAGGGCGGCCAGGCCGACATCGCCTTCGGCAACTCGATCTCGGTGGTCGACGCGCTGGAGGGGCGCGCGCCCTTCACCGGCCGGGCCGGGAACATCTGCCTCGCGGCGTCGCTCTATCCCCAGTATTTCCAGATCGTCGCCACCCAGGCCAGCGGCGTGCAGACCGCCGAGGACCTGCGCGGCCGCCGCATCGCCACCCAGCCCGTCGGCAACACCGCCGAAGAGGTCACCCGCTCGGTGCTGCAGATCGCCGGCCTCAGCTATGCCGACATGCGCGGCGTCGATCACGTCTCCTACACCGATGCGGTGGGGCTGTTGCAGAACGGCAATGCCGAGGTCTTCACCCTCGGCACCACCATCCCGGCGGCCTCGGTGATGGACCTCGCCAACTCCACGCGCATCACCCTCGTGCCGCTGAGCGAGGAGTTCATCGACCGCATGCGCGACGAGATCAACCCGGGCTATGCCGCCTTCGTCATCCCGGCCGGCACCTATCCCGGACAGGACACGGACGTCACGGCGGTGGGCTACGCCACCCAGCTGATCGTGCGCTGCGACCTCGACGACGGCGTCGTCGGCACGATGCTGGAGCGGATGTGGGAAAACCGCGCCGACCTCGCCTCGATCGCGGCGGTGATGCGGGACATGAACCTCGAGGCGATGCAGCAGGAGGGGGGCGTGCCGCTCCACGCCGCCGCGCGCGCCTTCTACGAGGCGCACGGCGGCCAGTAAGCCCTCGCAGGCAGCCGCCATGGGTGGCGCCCGGGCCGTGCCTGCACGCCCCGGGCGCTGCCGTCCCCGATCGGAGCAGCACGATGCCGGCCATGTCCGTCCTGTTCCGGCACCTTGCCACGGTGGTGGCGGTGTCGATGTCCCTCTTTCACATCCACGTCGCCTGGTACGGCCCGCCCAACGCCTTTACCCTGCGGGCCACGCATTTCGGCTTCGCGCTGGCGCTGGCCTTCCTGACCATGCCGATGCTCGCGCGCGACGAGGGCAAGGGGCCGCGGCCGTACGACCTGCTGCTGCTGCTGGCGGCGCTGGCGGCGGCGAGCTATCCGATCGTCAACCAGACCTATTTCAACACCCGCATGGCCTATGTCGGGCCGGTCTCGACCATGGATCAGGTGATGGCGGTGATCATGATCGCCACCATCCTCGAGGCCACGCGCCGGGCCATCGGGGCGATCCTGCCGCTGACGGCGCTGGCCTTCCTCGCCTATCAGGTGCTGTTCACCAACACCGAGATCCTGCGGCTGCTGGAATACCAGTACATGACCACCGACGCGCTGTTCGGCATCCCGGCGCAGGTCTCGGCCACCTATGTCGTGCTGTTCGTGCTGTTCGGGTCGCTGGCCGAACGCTTCGGGGTGGGCAAGCTGTTCATGGATTTCGCGCTGGCGCTGGCCGGGCGGGCGGCGGGCGGGCCGGCCAAGGTGGCGGTGATCACCTCGGGCATGTTCGGCTCGGTCTCCGGCTCGGCGGTGGCGAACGTGATGACCACCGGCACCTTCACCATCCCGCTGATGAAGCGCATCGGCTACCGCCCGCAGTTCGCCGGGGCGGTCGAGTCCGTCGCCTCGACCGGCGGCCAGATGATGCCGCCGATCATGGGCGCCGCCGCCTTCGTGATGGCCGAGTTCATGGGCGTGAGCTACCTCACCGTGGCCGGCTATGCCGTGCTGCCGGCGCTCCTCTACTTCCTCGCCGTCTACCTGGCCGTGCATTTCGAGGCCCGGAAACACGGCATGAAGGGCCTGCCCCGGGCCGACCTGCCCCGGCTCGGGCAGGTGCTGAAGGACGAGGGGCACCTGTTCCTGCCGATCTTCATCATCATCGGCACGCTGCTGGCGGGCTATTCGGCGCCCTTCGCGGCGCTGACGGGGATCCTGTCGGTGGTGCCGGTGGTGCTGCTGCGCCGGACCACGCGCGGGCTCTTCACCCTGGCCCGGCTGATCGACGCGCTGCGGGCGGGGGCGATCAACTCGGTCACCGTGGCGCTGGCCTGCGCGGCGGCCGGGATCGTGGTGGGGGTGATCGCGCAGACCGGGCTGGGGCTCGTGTTCACCGGGACGGTGCGCCAGCTCGCCGGGCAGCACCTGCTGCTGGCGCTGGTCCTGACCATGCTGGCGGGGATCGTGCTGGGCATGGGGATGCCGACCACCCCGGCCTACATCGTGCAGGTGGCGCTGCTGGTGCCGGCGCTGGTCAGCCTCGGGGTGATGCTGCCGGCCGCGCACATGTTCGTCTTCTACTTCGCCATCCTCTCGGCCATCACCCCGCCCGTCGCCATCGCCGTCTATGCCGCCTGCGGGATCGCCCGATCCCCGGTGGTCGAGACCTCGGCGCTGGCGGTGCGGCTGGGGCTGACGGGCTACATCATCCCCTTCATGTTCGTCTTCGGCCCGTCGCTCCTGATGATCGGCACCTGGACCGAGGTGATCCTGACCGCCTTCACCTCGGCCATGGGGGTGACCTTTCTGGCCGGGGGGCTGGCGGGGTATCTGCTGCGCCCCGCCGGCTGGCCGGTCCGCGGCCTCCTGATCGCCGGCGCGCTCACGCTGATCAATCCCGGGCTCCTCTCCGATGTCGCGGGGCTGGGGCTCGGCCTGCTCGCCACCTTCCTCAACAGCCGCGAGCAGATCGAGGTCACACCCCTCCCCGCCGAGGTCCCCCCCACCCCCGCGACCGAAGCAGAACAGCGACGAAGCGGCTGACACACGCCCCCCGGCCCCCGCAAGCCCACCTTCATCTTTCCTCAAATATCCTCGGGGGGAGTCGCGCGACGCGCGACGGGGGGCAGACGGCCCCCCTGCACCGCCCGCACCGGGCGCGCCCCAAGGCCAGAGGCACCGCCCCGCCCCGGACCGCCGCATCAGCCCTCCTCCGGAGGCCACCCTCCAGCCTGCCGTCGCAGCGCCAGCGTCGGCAGGGCCTCCAGCGCATCGGCCTCGGTCTTGCTCGTCACCGTGCCGTCCGGGCGCCGGGCCCATTTCCCCGGCAGCCCCCCGGGACCGGCCGCCTCGCCGCGCGGCAGGATCGCGCGCTCCAGCGGCAGGCGGCGCAGGCCAAGCGTGCTGGTCTGCAGGAACAGCGCCCGCACCGCCGCCGCCTCGGCCTCGGGCGCGACCATCGCCTCGAAGCGGATGGCCGGGCGCCCCTTCTTGCCCTGGACCGACAGCAGCACGAGGTCCAGCACGCCCGGCACGGCGCGCAGATGCGCCGCGGCGGTGGCGATCTCCTCGCCGGTCATGTCGTCGACATCCGTCACCAGAAGCACGACGCGCTCCCCCTCGCCCGCCTCCGGCGCCAGGATCGTCACCCGCAGCACGTTGGGCACCCCTCGCAGCTCGCGGCTGCCGGCGCCATGCCCGGTGGCGAGCATCCGCCCGGCCGGCCGCGCCTGCGGATGCCGGCCACCGGTCAGATGGGCAAGGATCGCCGCCCCCGTCGGCGTCACCCGCTCGCCGCCGATGCCGTCGTCATGCCAGAGATAGCCCTCGAGCAGCCGCTGCGTCGCCGGGGCCGGCACCGCCAGCAGCCCGTGCGCCGTGCGCACCTGCCCGCTCCCCAGCGGCAGCGGCGACAGGCTGACCCCGGCGCCCGCCAGCGCCGCCACGAGGCTGCCCGCGGCGGTCACGTCCATCAGCGCATCCCAGTCCGCGATCTCGTGGAAATGCACGCGCTCGAGGGGGACGGCATGGATCGCCGCCTCGGCCTCGGCCAGCCGGCGCAGGATGGCGCGGGCCTCGGCCGCGGTGCCGGGGGCGGTGGGCGCCGCCGCCAGGAGCCGGTCCATCGCGGGCCAGGTCGTCTCCTCGCCCTGCCGGGCCGGCCCCACGCCGGGCTCCAGCCGGAACGCAGAGGCCGCGAGGCCCCCCCGCACCACCCGCTCCAGCCGCGGCGTCCCCGCCCCGGGCGGCAGCACCGCCGCGACATCGGCCATCACCCGGGGCAGCAGCGCCGGGCGGGCCTCCAGCAGCGCGGCCACGAACATGTCCCCGGCCACCCCGCCCATCGGATCGAGATGCAGGTGCAGCCCCGCGCCCCCGCCCGACGGCGCGCTCATGGCCCCCCGCCGGGCAGGGGGTCGGCCAGCCGCCCGCCCTCGAACCGCATCGGCTCGGGCGCGCCCGTCACCTCGACCCCCGGACGGGCCGCCAGCTCGTCCAGCATCGCCTCCGAGGCATGGAACCACTCCAGATGCAGCGTGTTGGCGATGCGCAGCAGGCGCAGCCGCTCCGGCCGCTCGGCGAGGCAGGTCCGCACCGCCGCCTGGATCGCGGTGCGGTCGCAGGGCATCGCCATCGGCAGCGCGGCGTTGCGCAGGACCGTCGAGGTCAGCGCGTTGGGATAGGTCGCCTCGGGGTCGAATGCCTCCACCAGCCGCCGGGTCACGACATCGGCCTGCGCCGCGCCGTTGCCGTTGCCCGCGCTGCGCTCGGACAGCCCCAGCACCACCAGCCGCGACACCTGCGGCCCGCCCGTCAGCCGCGGCGAGGAAAACCGCCCGGTGATGTTGGGGTCCATGCCGGTGCCCGAGAACTCCTTGCCGATCTCGTCCACGATCAGCACGTCGAGCGGCCCCTCGGCCTGCGGCGCCGCCGGATCGCCCAGCGGCAGCCGCGGCATGGCCGCCCGCGCCTCGCGCAGGAGCGCCGGCTCGGCCTCCAGCATCCCGTCCCGGTCCAGCACCACCACGCGCGCGAGCCGGTCGCGGGCGTTCTCGATCGTGGCGAGCCCGAACAGCACCCGGCAGCGCGCCAGCTTGACCGCCGCCATCTGCGCCACGAACTCGCCCACCCGCTCGATCCCGCGCGAATGGCAGGCCTCGGCGCCCGACTGCTTGCCCAGCCCGATCGCCAGCATCTTGGCCAGACCGCTCTCCAGCGGGGCGCGGAACGAGGTGTGCGGCTTGATCCGGTTGAACAGCACGATCCCGTCGGCCGCATGCGCCAGCCGGTCGATCCGCACCGACAGGCCGTTGTCCAGCACGCCCACCTCGACCGTCTCCATGCTGCTCTCGATGGCGCAGCCGATGCTGGCCTCGGTGATGCCCAGCCGGGCCAGCAGGGCGCGCTGGCCTTCGGCCGTGGCGCCGCCGTGGCTGCCCATCGCCGGCACCACGAAGGGCTGCGCCCCGCGCGCCGCCAGCCCGGCCACGAGGGCGCGCAGGAGGTCCGGATAGGCGGCGATGCCGCGGCTGCCGGCGGTGACGGCAATGCGCATCCCCGGCCGGATGCGCCCCACCGCCTGCGGCGCCGCCGCGAGGGCCTCGGCCACCGCCAGCGCCGGATCGTCGATGCCCGGCGCGTCGAAGCGCTGACGGCAGAGCGCGATGCGCGGCAGCGCCGTGTCCGCGATCAGCCGCACATGGGCGGGCAGGGACCCGGCCGCATCCCCCGCATCCCCGGCGGCGGCCATGGCTCAGCGCCCGGTCCGGGCGCGCCACTCGGCATACTTGCGCAGGGTCTCGTCCCGCGTCGGCGGATAGAGGCCGATGATCCCGGCCCCGGCCTGCACCTCCTCCAGCACGAAATCCTCATAGCTCTCCATGGCGGTGCATTCCTCGGCCAGCTCCTCGGCCAGATGCGCGGGGATGACCATGACGCCGTCGCCGTCGCCCAGCATCACGTCGCCGGGAAACACCGCCACGCCGCCGCAGGCCACCGGGACGTTCTGCTCGATCGCCTCGTGCAGCGTCAGGTTGGTCGGCGCCGAGGGCCCGGCGCTGTAGGACGGCATCTCCAGCGCCGCGATCCCGGCATAGTCGCGCAAGCCCCCGTCGGTCACCAGCCCCGCCACGCCGCGCAGCGCCAGCCGGGTCACGAGGATCGAGCCGGCAGTGGCGGCGCGGGCATCGCCGCGGGCGTCCATCACCAGCACATGGCCCGGCGGACAGGCCTCGATCGCGGCGCGCTGCGGGTGCTCGGGGTTGCGGAAGACCTCGATGCCGTTGCGGTCCTCGCGCGCCGGGATGTAGCGCAGGGTATGGGCCTCGCCGACCATGGTGACGCCGCGAAAGGCGACCGGGCGCACGCCCTGGACGAACTGGTTGCGCAGGCCCCGCTTGAAGAGGGCCGTCGCCACCGAGGCGGTCGAGACCTTGCGCAGCCGCGCGCGGGTGGCGTCGGTGAGGGGACTGGTGGTCATCGTCGCATCCTCCGTTTCGGATGGGGGGCAGCCGGCCCTGTCGGGCGCGGTCAGAAGATGTCGGGCTCGCCGGCGGGGCGGCCGAAATCGCGCTCGAGAAAGTCGAAGTCGCAGCCGGCATCGGCCTGGGTCACGTGTTTCGAGAACATCCAGCCCCAGCCGCGCCCGTAACGGGGCTCGGGCGGCTGCCAGGCGGCGCGGCGGCGGGCGAGCTCGGCCTCGTCAACCAGCATGTCGAGCCGCCGCGCCGGCAGGTCGAGCCGCACCGCATCGCCCGTCCGGAGCAGCGCGAGCGGCCCGCCCACATGCGCCTCGGGCGCGACATGGAGCACGCAGGCGCCATACGAGGTGCCCGACATCCGCGCATCCGAGATCCGCAGCATGTCGCGATGCCCCTGCCGGATCAGCGCCCTGGGGATCGGCAGCATGCCCCATTCGGGAAAGCCCGGCCCCCCCAGCGGCCCGGCATTCCTGAGCACCAGCACATGCTCGGGCGTGACCGCGAGGTCCTCGTCCTCGACCGCCGCCTTCATCGCGGGGTAGCTGTCGAACACGAGCGCCGGGCCCTCGTGGACATGGAACCGCGGATCGCAGGCCGCAGGCTTGATCACCGCCCCGTCGGGGCAGAGGTTGCCGCGCAGGACCGCCAGCGAGCCCTCGGCATAGACCGGGTTCGACAAGGGGCGGATCACGTCGTCGTTCCAGACCTGCGCACCCTCCAGGTTCTCGCCCAGCGTGCGGCCGGTGACGGTGAGGCAGCCGAGGTCCAGCCGGTCGCGCAGCTGCGCCATCAGCGCCCGGAGCCCGCCGGCATAGTGGAAATCCTCCATCAGATAGTCGCGGCCCGCGGGGCGGATATTGGCGATCAGCGGCGTCACCCGGCCCAGCGCGTCCAGATCGTCCAGCGTCAGGGGCACCCCGGCGCGGCGGGCCATCGCGATCAGATGCACCACCGCATTGGTGGAACAGCCCGTGGCCATGGCCACGATGGCGGCGTTGCGCACCGCCGCCGGGGTGACGATGCGGTCCGGCGTCAGATCCTCCCACACCATGTCGACGATGCGCCGCCCGCACTCGGCGCCCATGCGCGCATGCCCGCTGTCCACCGCCGGGATCGACGAGGCCCCGGGCAGGGTCAGCCCCATGGCATCGGCGATGGCGGTCATGGTGCTGGCCGTGCCCATGGTCATGCAGACCCCGGCCGAACGCGCGATGCCGCCCTGCAACCCCTCCCATTCGGCGTCCGAGATGGCGCCGGCGCGGCGCTCGTCCCAGTATTTCCAGGCGTCCGAGCCCGAGCCGAGGTGCCGGCCGCGATAGGTGCCGCGCAGCATCGGGCCGGCCGGCAGATAGATCATCGGCACGCCCGCCGAGATCGCGCCCATCACCAGCCCCGGGGTGGTCTTGTCGCAGCCGCCCATCAGCACCACCCCGTCGAAGGGGTGCGAGCGGATCATCTCCTCCGTCTCCATCGCCAGCATGTTGCGATAGAGCATCGAGGTCGGCTTGGTGAAGCTCTCGTCCACCGACAGCACCGGAAGCTCGACCGCGAAGCCGCCCGCCATGTGCACGCCGCGCTTCACGTCGCCGGCGCGCTCGCGGAAATGGGCGTGGCACGAGTTGATCTCGGACCAGGTGTTCAGGATGCCGATGAGCGGCTTGCCCATGAACTCGTCGGGGGCATGGCCAAGCTGCATCATGCGCGAGCGGTGGCCGAAGCTGCGCAGGTCGTCGGGGGCGAACCAGCGGGCAGAGCGCAGGGCGGAGGCGGGCTTTCGGGTCATCGGGGTCTCGGATGCGCGGGGGGTGGGCAGTGCGGGTGTGGGGCGGGGCGGTCAGGAGCCGCGGGCATAGTCGGTCACGCGCCGGCGGGCATGGACCAGATGGATGCTCATCAACAGGCCCGCACCCTCGGCATCGCGGCTGCGGATCGCCTCGAGGATCTGGCGGTGTTCCTCCAGCACGGCCTCGATGCGCGCGTCCGGGCCGTCGCGGCTCATCATCTGCCCGACGCCGATCGCCTGCAGCATCAGCGGCCGGGTGGCGTTCAGCATGTCGCAGAAGACCTCGTTGCCCGAGGCCTGCGCGACGGCCATGTGAAAGTCGAAATCCGCCTCGCGCAGCGGCTCGCGGGCCTGCATGCTGACGGTCAGCCGGTGCAGCGCCGCCTCCAGCCGGCCGAGGTCCTCGGGCGTGGCGCGCAGCGCCGCATGGCGCGCCGCGGCCGCCTCGACCGCCAGCCGGGCCTCCATGCAGCGCATCAGGCTGGCGACATCGTCGGCGCGGGCATGTTCGATCAGCCCCTGCGGCGGGCGGCGGCGCACGAAGCTGCCCACCCCCTGCCGGGCGGTGACCAGCCCGTCGTCGCGCAGCCGCGACAGCGCCTCGCGCACCACCGGGCGCGACACCGAGAAACGCACGCTGATCTGGTGCTCGGACGGCAGCTTCGCGCCCTCGGCGATCTGGCCCGAGGCGATCAGCTCCAGGATCCGGCCATAGATCTGGTCGGCCAGCGTCTTGCGCTTGCGGATGACGTTGCCCAGGAGCGAGGCGTCGTCCCGCTCGGACGGCCGCTCCGCCGGGGTCATCCCTTGCGCTCCGCCTGCTCGCCGGCCCGGGCCGCCCAGCGCCCCGCCATCCGCAGGGCGGCGCAGGCCGCGCCATAGCCGTTGTCGATGTTGACCACCGTCACCCCCGGGGCACAGCTCGCGAGCGCGGCATGCAGCGCCGCCCGCCCCCCCGCGGCGACCCCGTAGCCGGCCGAGGTGGGCACCGCGATGACCGCGCCCGGCACCAGCCCCGCCACCACGCTGGGCAGCGCCGCGTCCATCCCCGCACAGACGATGACCACATCCGCCCGCCGCAGCTCCTCGACCCGGTCGAGGAGCCGCCACAGCCCGGCGACACCCACATCGGCCACGAGGTCCGCCGCGATCCCCGACCAGCGCAGCACCCGCAGCGCCTCCAGCGCGGGGCCCGCATCGGCGGTGCCCGCCGTCACCACCGCCACCCCGATCCCCGCCCGCAGCGGCGCCGGCGCGCCCAGCCAGGCCACCTGCGACAGCGCGCAATGGTCCAGCGCCCCGCGCAACGCCTCGGGCAGCGCACTCAGGCGCTCGGCGCTCAGCCGGGTGACGAGCCGGCGCTGCCCGGCGGCATGGGCCTCCTGCAGGATCGCGGTCAGCAGCGGCATCGGCTTCGGCTCGGCCAGGATCGCTTCCTCGATCCCGATCCGGCCCGGGCGTGCCGCGTCGAAGGTCAGATGCGCCATCCCCTCAGGCATGGACAAAGGCGCTCCCCCGCCGATAGGGCCTGAGCGGCAGCGGCGCCCCCTCCGCCAGCTCTCCGCCCAGCGCGGCGAGCGCCTCGCGCGCGCCCGCATCCAGCCGCTCCAGCACCGCGGCGTCGATCTCCAGCACGAGGCCCGCCTCCTCCTGCCGACAGCGCAGGGTCACCGGCCCCAGCCGGGCCCGCAGCGCCGCCTCGATCCGGTCGATCCGGCGCAGCGCCTCGGGCTCGATCCGCAGGCCGCTGCGCACCCGGCTGGAAAGGCAGGGCGAGGCCGGCAGCCCGGCCAGCGCGCCGAGGCCCAGCTCACGGGCCAGCGCGCGCACCGCGGCCTTGTCCATGCCGGCCTCGACAAAGGGGTGGCGCACGCCATGCTCGGCCGCGGCCCGCAGCCCCGGGCGATAGTCCGCCAGATCGTCGAGGTTGGTGCCCGCCGCGACCACCGCCCCCGGCCGGGCCAGCCGGGCATAGAGGTGGCTCTTGCAGAAATAGCAGCGGTCGACGGGATTGGCGCGATAGGCCGGGTCGTCGAACTCGCCGGCATCGACCAGCCGCAGCGGCAGCCCGGTGCGCGCGGCCATCGCCCGCACCCGGCCCAGCGCCTCGGCCGGCACCGCCGGCGAGACGGCATGGCACAGCTCCGTCCGGCCCGGCGGTCGGCCCGGCGGTCGGCCCGGCGGTCGGAACGCCGCCGCCGCCGCCGCAAGCGTCAGGCTGTCGATGCCGCCGCTGACGGCGATCACCAGCGGCTCGGCGCCGGACAAGGCCGTGCGCAACCCGTCCGGACCCATCGCGCGTTCCCCCATGCACGGCCTCCCCATGCACGGCCCCCGATGCAAGACCGGCGGGCCGTGCAGCCCGTCCCAACCTTGTAAACATTGTTGACAAGCTGGTCAAGTTGGGGTCAGACGGAGCCACCGGCGAGGCGACCGGCCCGCGGAGAGACGGGCCCGCGGAGAGACGGGCCTGCCAGAGGACGGGCCAGCAAGGAGACCGGCATGCCCGAGCGTTCCCCCCCGATGCGCCGCACCGCCGGCAAGGTGCTGGTGGACCAGCTGCTGGCGCATGGCGTCGACATGGCCTTCTGCGTGCCGGGCGAGAGCTATCTCGAGGTGCTGGACGCCCTCCATGACGTGTCGGACCGGCTGCGCCTGATCAATGCCCGCCACGAGGCCGGCGCCGCCAACATGGCCGAGGCTTATGGCAAGCTCACCGGGCGGCCCGGCATCTGCCTGGTGACCCGGGGGCCCGGGGCCTGCCACGCCTCGGTCGGGGTGCACATCGCGCAGCAGGACAGCACCCCGATGATCCTGCTGATCGGCCAGGTCGGGCGCGGCATGACCGACCGCGAGGCGTTCCAGGAGGTGGACTATCGCGCCATGTTCGGCGGGCTGGCGAAATGGGCGGCCCAGATCGACACGCCCGAGCGGGTGCCCGAGTACATCGCCCGCGCCTTTCGCGTCGCCACCTCCGGGCGGCCCGGTCCGGTGGTGCTGTCGCTGCCCGAGGACATGCTGACCACCCCCGTCACCGTCGCCGACGCACGCCCCTATGAACCCACCCGGGCGGGGCTGGTGCCCGGCGCGGCAGAGCGGATCCTGGCCGAGCTGGAGACGGCCGAGCGCCCGCTCCTGCTGCTGGGCGGCTCGGGCTGGACCGACCGGGCGGCCGAGGACATCCGCCGCTTCGCCGAGGCCAACCGCCTGCCGGTGACCACCTCGTTCCGGCGGCAGGACGCCATCGACAACCGCTCGGACAGCTATGCCGGCGAGTTCGGCACGGCGACGCCCGTGGCGCTGCGCCAGCGGCTGGCCGAGGCCGATGTCCTGCTGGTGCTGGGCGCGCGGCTGGGCGAGATGACCTCGAACGGCTATGCCACCCCCACCCCGCCGGAGCCGGCGCAGCGGCTGATCCACGTCCACCCCGACCCCGACGAGATCGGGCGCGTCTATGGTCCGCATCTGGGCCTCGCCGGCAACATGCCCGACACCGCGGCCGCGCTGGCCGGGGCGGTGCTGCCGGTCCGGAATGCCTGGGCCGCCTGGACCGACCGGCTGCGGCAGGAGTATCTGGCCGACACCGCCATGCCCGCCGACGCCGGCTGGGCGCTGGACATGGGACAGGCCTTTTGCGCGCTGCGCGACACGCTGCCGCGGGATGTCATCGTGACGCTGGACGCCGGCAACCACACCGGCTGGGCGCAGCGCTATCTCCGCTTCGGCCGGCCGGGGCGCGAGATCGGCTCGACCTGCGGCGCCATGGGGTATTCGGTCCCGGCGGCGGTGGCCGCGAGCCTTGCGCACCCCGACCGGCTGGTGCTGTCCATGGTCGGCGACGGCGGCTTCATGATGAGCGGTCAGGAGCTGGCCACCGCCACGCAGTACGGCGCCCGGCCGATCGTGCTCGTGTTCAACAACGGCATGTACGGCACCATCCGCATGCACCAGGAGCGCGAGCATCCGCACCGGCTGTCGGGCACCGCGCTGGGGGGGCAGGATTTCGTCCGCATGGCCCAGGGCTATGGCTGCCACGCCGAGCGCGTGACCCGCACCGCCGATGTCGCCGGCGCGCTGGAGCGGGCGCGGGCCTCGGGCCGGGCGGCGGTGCTGGAGCTGGTGACCGACCCCGAGCAGATCACCTCGCGCACCACCATCACCCGCCTGCGCGAGGCCGCTGCCGCCCGGGCGGACCCGGTGCGGTGACCCGCCCCCACCACCGCCCCCTGCCGGGCAGGCGACGGGACCTGCGACAGCGAACGCGACCGGCCCGCGCCGACACCGCGCCCCCCGCCGCCGCACGGCCGGGCCCGGCCCGGCGCGCCGGGGCCCCGCAGCCTGCCCCCCTCCCCCGCAACAGGAGCCGCCATGATCGATCTTCACACCTGGACCACCCCGAACGGCCGCAAGGTCTCGATCATGCTCGAGGAGCTGGGCCTGCCCTATCGGGTCTTTCCGGTCCACATCGGCCGTGACGAGCAGTTCGCCCCCGACTTCCTCGCCATCGCCCCGAACAACAAGATCCCCGCCATCGTCGACCACGACGCCGGGGTGTCGATCTTCGAATCCGGCGCGATCATGGTGCATCTGGCCGAGCGGACCGGCCGCTTCCTGCCAACCGCGACCGCCCCCCGCGCGCAGGTCATGCAATGGCTGATGTGGCAGATGGGGGGCTTCGGGCCGATGCTGGGACAGGCGCATTTCTTCCTGAAGAACAACCCCGGCCTGTCCCCCCCGGCCGAGGAGCGCTTCCACAAGGAGGCCGTGCGGCTCTATGGCGTCCTCGACCGGCAGCTCGCGGGGGCCGAGCATGTGGCGGGGGACTACTCCATCGCGGACATGGCGATCTTTCCCTGGGCCGCGCGGCACGACTGGCACCGCATCGACCTGCGCGCGTTTCCCAACGTGCTGCGCTGGTATCGCGCCATGGCGGCGCGCGAGGCGGTGCAGCGGGGCTATCACGTGCCCGCCGATGCCGGCCCGATCCCGATGCCCGAATAGGCACCGCCGCCGGCCCCGGGATCACGCGGCCCGGCCGGTACGGGGCGGCCCCCGTCCGGCCGGCCCCCGTCCGGCCTCCCGGCTCACGCAGCCCCGGCCGCGCCGCCCGGGCCCTCGGCGCCGCTGACCCCGGCCTCGGCGAAGCTCGCCATGCCGTCATGCGCCGCGACGGCCGCCCGCAGCACCGAGAGCGCCAGCGCCGCGCCGGTGCCCTCGCCCAGCCTGAGGCCGAGCGACAGGATCGGCTCCAGCCCCAGCGCCGCCAGCAGCCGCACATGCCCCGGCTCGGCGCTGCAATGCCCGGCCAGCGCGTGCTCCAGCGCCCCGGCCCAGGGCGACAGCACCGCCGCCGCCGCGGTGCAGATGAAGCCGTCGAGGATCACCGGCACCCGCGCGACCCGCGCCGCCAGCACCGCGCCCGCGATGGCCGCCTGCTCGCGCCCGCCGAAGGCCGCCAGCAGGCCGAGCCCGTCCCGCGGGTCCGGCCGGTGACGGGCGAGCCCCTCGGCCACCGCCTGCGCCTTGCGCGCCACGCCGTCGGCATCCGCGCCGGTGCCCGGCCCCACCCAGTCCGCCGGCGCCCCGCCGAAGCGGGCGCAGGCCAGCGCCGCGGCGACGGTGGAGTTGCCGATCCCCATCTCGCCCAGGACCAGCACCTGCGCCGAGCGGTCCACCGCCGCGGCCCCCCGCGCCATGGCGGCCAGCACCTCGGCCTCGGTCATCGCGGGGCCCCGGGTGAAATCCGCCGTGGGGCGGTCGAGGTCCAGCGCCACCACCTCCAGCGTCGCCCCGGCCGCGCGCGCAAGCTGGTTGATGGCCGCCCCCCCGGCGTGGAAATTCGCCACCATCTGCGCGGTCACCGCCTGCGGATAGGGGTTCACGCCCTGCGCACAGACGCCGTGGTTGCCGGCGAACACCAGCGCCTGCGCCCGGGTCAGGCCGGGCCGCGCCGTGCCCTGCCAGCCGGCGAGGAACACCGCCAGATCCTCCAGCCGGCCGAGGCTGCCGGGCGGTTTCGTCAGGCTCGCCTGCCGGGCGCGGGCGGCCGCGATGGCCGCGGCGTCGGGCGCGGGAAAGCCGCGGCCGAGGCGGTCGCGCAGCGCGGCGAAGGAGGCGGCGGGCAGGATCGGCCCCACCTGGCTCGGATCGATCATTGGGCTCTCCACGTCAGGGACAGGCCGGCGACGGCCAGCTCCGCCCGGTCGTCAGCGCGCCGCCTGCGGCGGCCCTGCGCGTGGCGGCACCGGCGCGGTCCCGGGCAGGATGCACCAGCCGCCCGCGCAGGTCACCACCGCCGGTGCGGCGCGCAGCCCCCCTGCGGCAATCGGCACCACCGCGCGGCCGAGGGCGGGCCGGCGGCCGAGCGCCTCGGAACGCCGGCCCCAGGAGCCGTCCTTGCCCTCGCCGTCGCGCTTGCGCTGCATGGCGTCGCTGAAGGCCGAGGCGAGGATGCCCGCCGGCATCGCGATCAGCCCCACCCCGGTGATCGCGGTGAGCGTGGCAAAGACGCGGCCCGGCGGCGTCACCGGCACCACATCGCCGTATCCCACCGTGGTCAGCGTCGCGACCGACCACCACATCGCTCGCGGGATCGAGCCGAAGGCGTCGGGCTGCGCGCCGCCCTCGAGCACATAGAGCGCCGAGGCCGAGATCAGCAGCAGCCCCGCCGCAATCGCCACGCTCACCACCAACTCGTAGCGCCGCGCCGCCACCGCCCCGGCGACGGTCTCGAAGGCCTCGGCGAAACGGCCGAGCCGCGCGACACGAAGCAGGCGCAGCAGCCGCAGGAGCCGGAAGAGGGCGCCCTCGAACCCCATCAGCGCCGTGGCCATGCTGACGATGACCAGCAGATCGAGGAGCGCCATGGGCCGGCGCGCATAGGCCCAGCGCCCGGGATGCTTCGGATTCTCCACACAGACCCAGAGGCGCGCCCCATACTCGACCACGAAGACCGCAAGCACCGCCAGCTCGAGCCCGTCGAAGACGACGCGGTAGGGCTCATGGAGTCCGGGCTCGGTCTCCAGCACCACCAGCAGCAGTGAAATGAGGATGACGCCGACGATGACCCGGTTCAGGGCCGAGAGCCCGGCCCCGCGCCGGAGGTCGGGATCGAGTTCGGCGGCCAGCCTGCTGCGCATCCTGCCCGCCCCGATCCGCACGCCGCACCTCTGCTCCCGCTCCCGCCGCGCCACAGGCTTCACCGATTCTGGCCGGCGTGCAATCGTCCCGGCCCCGAAACGCCATGTTCAGGGTGTCCCGTGGGGGACTCCTGCGCGCGGAGAGGTCGATGCCCGGACGCCTGCGCGCCCTTCTGACGGGGTCGACAGCCGGGGCCTCCGACAGCGCCGCAGACGGGCCGGCGACGGCCGGACCGATGGCGCCGGGGCGCGCAGGGCCCGGATTGATCGGTCCGGCCGCTCAATACATCCGTTCAATGAATTTGCCTTGGGTAATCCGGCGACCTATCGTACTTGCGTCAGCGAAAGAAGTGAGGGCCATGAACACTCCTGGAACGATGCGGGCCGTTGCCCTGCGCGAGCATGGCGGACTCGACAAGCTCAAGCTCGAGGACTGGCCGGTGCCGGAACCGGCCGAGGGACAGGCCCTGGTCGAGATCCGGGCCTGCGGCCTGAACTACATGGATGTCTTCGTGCTTCAGGGCATGCCGGACCTGCCCACGAAGATGCCGCGCATCCCCGGCGGCGACATCGCCGGCATCGTCCGTGCCGTCGGCGAGAGTGTCCCCGACAGCTGGGTCGGCAAGCATGTCGTGCTGTTCCCGCGGTTTCCGGGCGGCGGCGTGCTGGGCGAGCACGGCAACGGCGGGCTGTGCGAGTTCATCGCGGTGGACCAGCGCCAGCTGATCGAGATGCCCGAGGGCGTCAGCTTCGAGGATGCCGCGGCGCTGCCCATCGCCTATGGGACCTCGCACCGGATGCTCTTTACCCGCGGCCGGCTGGCGGCCGGCGAGAAGGTGCTGGTGCTGGGCGCGAGCGGCGGCGTGGGCGTGTCCTGCGTGCAGTTCGCCAAGCATGCCGGCTGCGAGGTCTTCGCCTGCACCTCGAGCGAGGAAAAGGGCCGCCGCCTGCGCGAGCTCGGGGCCGACCACGTGATCGACTATGTCGCACACCCGGAATTCTCGCGCGAGGTCTGGAAGGCGACGGGCAAGACCGGGGTGGACGTGGCCATCAACTTTACCGGCGGCGACACCTGGGTGCAGACGCAGCGCAGCATGGCCGTGGGCGGGCGCATCCTGACCTGCGGCTCCACCGCCGGGCACATGTGCGAGATCGACGTGCGCTTCCTGTGGCACCGCGAGACCGAGATCATCGGCAGCCGGGCCTATGTGCCCGAGGATATCGTGGCCTGCCTCGACTTCGTGGCCTCGGGCCGCGTGGCGCCGGTGATCGACGCGCGGCTGCCGCTGGACCGGGCGGCCGAGGGGGTGGGGCTGCTCCGGGACCGCAAGGTCTTCGGCAAGGTGATCATCACCCCATGAGCGGAAGTATCGTCAATCTGGGCACGATCGGCAGCCGGTTCCGGGATGCGGAGCACCTCGCGGTCATCGACCTGTCCGATCCCGACGCGCCGCGGCGTGTCAGCTATCCCGAGTTCCACGCCGCCTGCGACGGGGTGGCGCGGGCGCTGGTGGCGCGGGGCCTGACCCCGGGCGACCGGGTCGGCGTCTACTGCTCGAACCGGCTGGAGTTCCTCGTGGTCTTCTACGGGGCGATGCGGGCGGGCGTGTCGCCGGTGATGATGGGCATCCTGCAACCGGCCGACACCATCGCCTGGATCGTCGAGCAGACAGAGGTCAGGCTGGTCTTCTGCGAGGCGGAGCTGCGCGCGAACCTGCCCGAGGGCACCGAGGCGGTGCTGGTCGACGGCGACGGCGCCGACAGCCTCGCGCGGTTCTCCGACCCCGGGCCGTTCGAGCCCTTTGCGCCCGATCACGACTCGGTCGCCTTCGTGGCCTTCACCTCGGGCTCCACCGGCCGGCCGAAGGCGGCGCTCCTGTCGCACCGGGCGCACAGCTGGGTGGCCAGGACCATCTCCGAGGACCGCGATTTCTCGCCCGAGGACGCGATCATCGTCGCCTCGCCGCTTTACCACAAGCATGCGATGAACTCGATCAAATGCGCGCTGTGGGGCGGCTCGACCATCATCCTGCTGCGCAAGTTCGAGGTGCGCGCCTATGTCGGGGCGATGAACCGCTATCGCCCGACGGTGGTCTCGGGGGTGCCGACGATCTACGCCATGATCCTGCAACAGCGCGACCTGTTGCAGGGCAACGACTATTCCTTCGTGCGGCTGGCCACGATGGGCGGCGCGCCGGCCTCGGACCAGCTCATCGACTCCGTCTCGGAGCTGTTTCCGCGGGCGCGGATCAACCTGATCTTCGGCATCACCGAGACCAGCGCCGCACTCTTCGGCAACCATCCAGAGGGGGCGGACCGGCCGCGCCACTCCATCGGCTTTCCGATCGCGGGCAACGAGCTGCGGCTGGTCGGCGGCGAGTCCGACGACTTCGGCGTGCTGCATGTCCGCGGGCCGGGCATGATGAACGGCTATCTCAACAACCCGGCCGAGATGGCCAGACGCTACGATGCCGAGGGCTGGTTCAACACCGGCGACGTGATGCGGCGCGACGCGACCGGCTGGTACTATTTCGTCGGCCGGTCGGACGACATGTTCACCACCAGCGGCCACAACGTCTATCCCGCCGAGGTCGAGCTGGTGATCGAGCGGCACGAGGATGTCGAGCAGGCCATCGTGGTGCCGGCCCCGGACGAGATCAAGCATGCGGTGCCCTATGCCTTCGTGGTCCGGCGCATGGGCGCGACCCTGACCGAGGACGACGTGAAGCAGCATGTGCTGCGCAACGCGCCGCCCTATCAGCACCCGCGCAAGGTCATCTTCCTCGAGGCGCTGCCCATGACCAATGTCGGCAAGATCGACCGCCGCCGGCTCGAGGCCGAGGCGCGGCGGATCAAGGCCGGGCAACAGCAGAAGGCGCAGGCGAATGGCGAGTGACGACAGCGGCATCACGGTCGACCATGTGCAGGGCATCATCGACCGCAGCCCGTTCCTCAGCTGGGTCGGGCTGAAGGTGGTCGCGCTGGACGACGACTCGATCGAGGCGACGGCGACATGGCGGCCGGAATGGGTGGCCAACCCCGTGGTGGGCCAGACCCAGGGCGGGATCCACGCGGCGCTGATCGACTTTGCCGCGAATTTCGCGCTGATCCGGCGGATGGGCGGGCCGGTGCTGACCATCGATCTGATGATCGACTACCACCGCGTGGCGCGAAAGGGCGACCTGACGGTGCGCGGCAAGGTGGTCAAGTTCGGCCGGACCGTGGCCAGCAGCCACGCCGAGGTGTTCGACGCCGAGGGCCGGCTGATCGCCAGCGGGCGCGGCGCCTTCCTCAGCACCGGCACCTCCGAGAAGACGGCCGGGGCGAACCCCTCCGGTGCGGCCGGTGGCGGGTCCGGTGCCTGAGCCGCGCGCTGCCCCCGGGCCCGCCCCGGCGCGGCGTCGTGCGCAGGGACGCTCGCCATGTTCGACACGCTGAGGGCGGCCGACGGGCATGACTTCGCCTGCTGGCGGGTGCCGGCGCGCGGGCCGCGTCTCGGCGGGCTGGTGCTGCTGCAGGAGGTTTTCGGCGTCACCGGACAGCTCCGCGCCGTCGGGGCACGCTATGCCGCGCTGGGCCTCGACATCGCGATCCCGGCGCTCTTCGACCGGCAGCGCCGCGACGCCGTCATCCCCTTCGACACCCCCGAGGCCGGGCGCGAGCTGATGCGCGCGGCCGATGTCGAGGGCTGCATGCGCGACACCGCCGCCGCGGTGCAGGCGCTGGCCGAGGGGGGCGGCAAGGTCGCGGTGCTCGGCTTCTGCTGGGGCGGGGGGCTGGCGATCCGGGCGGCGCAGACGCTCGACATCGCCTGCGCCGTCGCATTCTACGGCACGCGCTTGCCGGATTACCTGGACCGGCCCTTGCGGGCGCCGGTGATGGGGCATTTCGCCACCCATGACGACCATGTCCCGCCCGAGATGCTGGCGGCGGCCCGCGCCGCCCTGCCCGACATGATCGTGCATCTCTACGAGGCCGGGCACGGCTTTGCCAACGACGCCAGGCCCAACCACCGGCCCGACTGCGCCGAGCTGGCCCACGCCCGGAGCGAGGCCTTCCTGCGCGCGCATCTGGCCGCCCCCTGACCCGAGCCCGCGAGGACGCCATGCCCGAGACACCGACGACCCTGGCCTTCATCGGCTTCGGCGAGGCCGCGCGGGCCTTCGTCGACAGCCTGCGCGCCGACGGGGCGCCGCTGCGGGTCCGCGCCTATGACATCCTGATCCATGGCGCCGGGGCCGCCGCGCTGTCCGGGGCCGCCGCCGCCCGCGACGTCGCCCTGCACGACAGCGCCCGGGCCGCCGTCGAGGGCGCCGACATCGTCGTCTCGGCCGTGACCGCCGGCGCCGCGCAGGAGGCGCTGATGCCCGCCTATGCCGCCCCGCTCGGGCCGCATGTGCTCTTCGACATCAACTCGGTCAGCACCGGCGTCAAGCAGGCCAACGCCGCCACCGTGCGCGGCGCCGGCGGGGCCTATGTGGACATGGCGGTGATGGCCCCGGTCCACCCCCACGGCCACCGCACCCCCGTGTTGGTGGCCGGCGATCTGGAGGGGCCGGCGCAGCGGTTCCTCGACCGCCACGGCTTTCGCCTCGAGGTGCTGGGGCCCGAGCCCGGGCAGGCCGCGGCGGTGAAGATGCTGCGCAGCCTGTTCGTCAAGGGGCTGGAGGCGATCACGGTGCAGACCCTCATCGCCGCCGGCGCGGCGGGCTGCGCGCCGCGGGTCTTCGCGTCGCTGGAGCGGAGCTATCCCGGCTTCGACCTGCCGGTGCTGTCGGAGTATTTCTTCGAGCGGCTGGACCGGCACGGGCGCCGCCGCGCCGAAGAGCTGCGCGAGGTGGCGCGGACGCTGCAGGAGCTGGGCTTTGCCCCCGGCGCGCGTCTGGCCGAGGGCATCGCCGACGTTCAGGCGCAGTTCGCCGGGGCGGCGCTGACGGCGCGCCCCGAGCTGGGTCCGGGCGAGGGTGACAGGGGGCGCTAGCCCCCCTCGGCGGCCTGCCGCAGCTCGGCGGCGCAGGCGAGCATGGCGGCCACGATCCCGACATAGCCGGTGCAGCGACAGATCTGGCCGCTGAGCGCCTCGCGCACCGTCGCCTCCGTCGGGTCGGGGTGCCGGCGCAGGATGTCGGCGGCCATGAGCAGCATCCCCGGCGTGCAGAAGCCGCACTGCACCGCGTGGCTCTCGTGGAAATGGCGCCGCAGCACCGCCATGAACGGGTCGCCCCGGGTGCCCTCGATGGTGGTGACTTCATGGCCGTCGCAGCGCGCCGCAAGCACGATGCACGAGCGCACCGGCACACCATCGAGCAGCACCGTGCAGGCCCCGCAGGCGCCATGGTCGCAGCCGATGTGCGTGCCGGTCAGGTCGAGCCGGTCGCGGATCACGTCCGACAGGCTCTCGCGCGGGTCGATGGAAAGGCGCAGCGCCTCGCCGTTGATGGTCAGCCCGATGTCGGTCACTGGCGCGCCTCCGCAATCGCCGTCAGCAGGGTGTGGACGTGGCAGCGCCAGCGCCAGGCGTCGCTGCCGTCGCCGCGGGGGACCTCGAGCCCGTCGAGATCGGCCTCGATGGCCTCTCGCAGCGCGGCCTCGCCGGCGTCGGGGTCGGCCTCCAGCACCGCCGCGGTCCGCGTCATCAGCCGCGCGCGCGTGCTGGTACCGCCGAGGGCGATGCGGGCCCCGCCGGCCCCGAGCGCGGCAAAGGCCAGCGAGTCGGCGAAGGCGCCGCGCTTGCGGGCGACCTTGGCGCTGCCCCATCCGGCGGCGGGCGGCAGCGGGATCTCGACCGCGACGATCAGCTCGCCGGGCGCCAGCGCCGTCTCGTAGGCGTCGACGAGGAAGGCGTCGATGGGGATGCGCCGCTCGCTCGCGGCCGAGGCCGTCAGCACGATGGCGTCGAGCGCGAGCAGGCAGGCCGGCCAGTCGGCCGCCGGATCGGCCAGCGCGAGGCTGCCGCCGAGGGTCCCGAGGTTGCGCACCGCCCGATAGGCGATCTGCCCCGCCGCCCGCGCCAGCCGCGCCCCCACCGGCCCCGGGGCGCCGCCGTCCTCGAGCCGCGCATGGGTCACCAGCGCGCCGATCCGCAGGTGATCGGGCCGTTCGTCGATCGCATCCAGCCCGGGCAGATGGCTGATGTCCACGAGCCGCTCGGCCGCCGCCACCCGCAGGTTCAGCATCGGCAAGAGCGACTGCCCGCCGGCCAGCACGGCCACATCCCCGCCCAGCGCATCCAGCGCCTCGGGCAGGCCGGAGGGCCGCAGATAGGCAAAGGGCGCCGGCTTCATCCCGCCCCCTCCCCGGCGCGGGCGACCGCGTCCGACACCCGCGCCGGCGTGAGCGGCGTCTCCAGAAAGCGCGCGCCGATGTCGCGGAACGCATCGGCCAGTGCGTTCGCCAGCGCCGCGGGCGGCGCGATGGCCCCGCCCTCGCCCATGCCCTTGACGCCGTATTCGGTGCTTTCGGCCGGCGTCACCATATGCGCGATGCGGATGCAGGGAAGCTCGCTGGCGCAGGGCATCATGTAGTCGCCGAAGGTGGTGGCGAGGGGCTGGCCGTCCTCGTCATAGGGGATCTCCTCCAGCAGCGCGGTGCCGATGCCCTGCGCGACGCCGCCGGCGATCTGGCCGTCGACGATGAGCGGGTTGATCATGGTGCCGCAATCCTCGACCACCACATAGTCGAGGATCTCGGTCACCCCGGTGACCGGATGCACCAGCACCGCCGCCGCATGCACCCCATAGGAGAACACGCCGCCGGACTCGGGCGGTTCATAGGCCTCGGTGACGTCGAGCCCCGGCGCGACCCCGGCCGGCAGCAGCTCGGGCCGGATGTTGGCCGCCCGCGCGATCTCGGCCAGCGGCACGCTGGCGGCGTCGCCCTGCACGGCGCCGTCGCGCAGCACCACCCGCTCCGGCGGGAGTTGCAGCAGATGGGCGCCGATGACGCGGATCTTCTGCGCCAGCGTCCGGCTGGCCCGCGCCACCGCGCCCCCGGAAAAGACGATGCTGCGCGAGGCGAAGGTGCCGAAGCCCTGCGGGGACACGCCCGTGTCGCCATGGCGCACGACGATGTCGCCGACGCCGAGGCCCAGCTCCTCGGCCGCGATCTGGGCGAGCGTGGTCTCGAGGCCCTGCCCGTGGTTCTGGATGCCGACCAGCAGCTGCACCGTCCCGTCGGGCAGCATCCGGACCGTGGCCTGCTCATAGCCCGGCACGACGCGCGACTTGCGCTTGACCCACTCGGCCGTGCCATGGCCGCTCTGTTCGGTATAGACCGCGACCCCGACGCCCAGCCGGCGGCCGTCGGGCTCGCCCGCGCGCTGCCGTTCGCGCAGGGCCGGCAGGTCCACCATCGCCAGCGCCCGCTCCAGCGCCGCCGGATAGTCGCCGTTGTCCAGCCGCATGCCCCCGGCGGTGCGCCAGGGCATCGCCTCGGGACCCACCAGGTTGCGACGGCGCAGCGCGTGCGGCTCCATCCCGAGGTGATGCGCCAGCTCGTCCATCATCCGCTCGATGGCGAAGCAGGCGCCGGGCCGGGCAACGCCGCGATAGGGTCCGATGGGCGCCTTGTTGGTGGCGACCGTGTGCGTCGCGATCTTCAGCCAGCCCATCCGATAGGGCCCGGGCAGGTTGCGCGCCGCCATCCCGGTTTCCATGAACGGCCCCGACGGCCACAGCGCATAGGCCCCGGCATCGACATGCAGCGTGCCCTCGATGCCCAGAACGTCGCCCTCGCGGGTGGCGTGAAGGGTCAGGTCGTAGTGATGCTCGCGGGCGTGGATCGAGGCGAGCAGGTGCTCGTTGCGGTCCTCGATCCAGCGGACCGGGTGATCGAGTTTCAGCGCGAGGGCGGCCAGCGCGACCTCTTCGGGCATCAGGCGGTTCTTGCCGCCGAAGCCGCCGCCGACCTCGGGCGCGATCACCCGGATCCGGTGCTCGGGCAGGCCCAGGACCGAGGCGAGGCCGTGCCGCATCACATGCGGCCCCTGGGTGGAGCTGCAGACGACCAGCTCGTCGCGGCGATGGTCGACCCAGGCGACGACGCCGCGGGTCTCCAGCGGGTTGGTGGCCTGGCGGTTCATCTTCAGCCGGCGCCGGATCGTGACCGTCGCGTCGGCGATGGCGGCGGCGTCGCCCTCGGCGATCACGGCGTCGATGTAGCTGTTGCCGGGCCAGTCCTCGTGCAGGCGCGGCGCATCCGGGCCGAGGGCGGCGACGGCATCGGTGACCGCCGGCAGCGCGTCGATGTCGGGCAGGAGCGCGGCGGCCAGATCCTCGGCCTCGGCCCGGGTGCGGCCCAGGCACATCGCGATGGGCTGGCCGACGAACAGCACCTTGTCGGTTGCGAGCGGCGGATAGGCGGCGGTGTTGAAACTGGCGAGTTCGGGGCCGGCGTGGAGCGGGCGGAGCGGCCCGATGTCACCGGCGAGAAAGACCCGGCCGGCGGCCTCGGCGGGGCGCTCGACGCCGCGCAGCCGGCCATGGGCCACCGGGCTGCGCAGGAAGGCGACGTCGCGCATGCGCGGCATCCGGATGTCGGCCACGAAGGTGCTGGCGCCGTCGAGGTGCCGGCGGTCCTCCTTGCGCAGGACCGGGCGCCCGACCCAGCCTCTCCCCGTCGCCCCGCCGTTCGCCTCGCCCATCCTCGCCTGCCCTCCGCGGCGCAGCCCGCCCGCCTGTCCGGAGCCGAGCGTAGCGACCCCTCCCCCTCGGTACAAATCGTTAAATCGGCCGGATTGATCGACGCGGCTGCATTGACCGCCCCCTCAGCGCAGGGCGCCATGCACCAGCGCGACGCCGATCAGCGCGAGCACCGCGAGGAACACGCGGTCGAACACCTCGCGCGAGGCCCGCTGTCCCAGCCGGTTGCCCAGCGGCATGAAGATCGCCACCGGGATCAGCGCCACGAGCCCTTCGAGCAGATAGACCGGCTCGAACAGGTCCGCGATCACGAAGGCCCCCAGCTGCACCACGGCCAGCACCACGAACACCAGCGAGATCATCAGCACCAGCGCCCGCCGGTCGAGCCCGATGGAGTGCAGGAACGGCACGAACACCGCCGCGCACAGCCCCGTCGAGCCCTGCACGAAGCCCGTCACCACCCCGACCCAGGGCGCCGCCCTCCCCGCCGTCCGATGCGCGATGGTGGCCCGCGGCGACAGGATGCGCAGGCCGATGAACACGAAGAGGAGCGCGGCGAGCCCCAGCATCAGAAGCTGCGGCGACAGCACCACGAGGAGCCATGTCCCGACCGCGAGCCCGGGCACGGTCGCGGCCAGCAACGGCCAGAGAAACCGCACCTCGGGCCAGGCCGCACGCATCTGCACCGCCTGGATCAGGTTGGTCACGAAGATCGGCAGCATCAGGATGCCGATGGCATGCGGCAACCCGAGGAAATAGGTCAGCAGCGGCAGCGCGATCACCGGCAGGCCCATGCCGGTGATGCCCTTGACCAGCGAGCCCGCCCCGATCGCGAGGAACACCAGGGCGATCGAGAGCGCGCTCACCTCGCCCGCACTCCCCTGCGCGACGCGGCGCTCACTTGCCGCGCATGGCCCAGCCCGTGAGCTTGCGCTCCAGCAGGGCGAAGACGACATAGGTGCACACGCCCATGGCCGCGATGACGAAGACCCCGGCGAACATCAACGGCACCCGGAACTGCGACGAGGCCTGGATGATCAGATAGCCGATGCCCTCGTTCGAGGCGATGGTCTCGGCGATGACGGTGCCGACGAAGGCCAGCGTGATCGCGATCTTCAGCGAGGCGAAGAAATACGGCAGCGACCGCGGCAGGCCGATCTTGCGCAGGATGTCGATCTTGCTGGCCCCGAGCGAGCGCAGCACGTCCTCGACCTCGGGCTCGACCGTGGCGAGCCCGGTGGCGACGTTCACCGCGATGGGAAAGAAGCACAGGATGAAGGCGGTGGCGATGGCGGTGGGCTGGCCGATGCCCAGCCACAGCACGATGATCGGCACCAGCGCCACCTTGGGCACCGAGTTGAACCCCACGAGGACGGGATAGAGCCCCGAATAGGCCAGCGGCAGCGTGCCGATGGCGATCCCCAGCGTCACCCCCAGCATCACGCCCAGGGCAAAGCCCGTCAGCGTGTTCATCAGGGTGAAGCCGGCGTGGTGCAGGATGATCGGGCGGTATTCCTGAAACGCGGAGAAGACCGCCGCCGGAGAGGGCAGCACGAAGGTCGGGATCTGGAAGAAGATCACCGAGGCATGCCAGAAGGTCACGAGGCCGGCGACGACCAGCCAGGGCATCGCCAGGTGCAGCAGGCGGTTGCGCGGTTTCGACATCTCAGGCGGCCTTCGCTTCGGAACGGGTCTGTGCGATCTGCGAGCGGATCGCGTGGACGATGTCCACGAAGGCCGGCTCGAACGTCGTCTCCAGCGTCCGCGGGCGCGGGAAATCGACCCGGTGGGTCGCGATGATGCGCCCGGGCCGCGCGCTCATGACATGGATGACATCGGCGAGGAACGCGGCCTCGCGCAGGTCGTGGGTCACGAGGATGGTGGTGAACTTCTTTTCCAGCCAGATCTCCTGGAGCACGCCCCAGAGCTCTTCGCGGGTGAAATAGTCGAGCGCGCCGAAGGGTTCGTCCAGCATCAGCAGCTCGGGCTCGTGGATCAGCGCCCGGCACAGGTTCGCGCGCTGCTGCATGCCCCCCGACAGTTCCCACGGATAGCTGTTCTCGAAGCCCTTGAGGCCGACCCGGTCGAGCAGGTCGCGGGCCTTCTCGACGTATTCGGCCCTGTGGCGCGACAGGCGGCTGCGGTGGGGCTGCACGATCTCGAGCGGGAGCATCACGTTCTTGAGCAGGCGCCGCCACGGCAGGAGCGTGGGGTTCTGAAACGCCATCCCCACGATCTTGAGCGGCCCCTTCACCTCGGTGCCGGCCACGGTGATGCGGCCGCCATTGGTCGGCATCAGCCCGGTGACGAGCTTCATCAGCGAGGATTTCCCGCAGCCGGACGGCCCGACGACGGCGGCGAACTCGCCCTTGGCGATGGAGATGTCGGCGCCCCGCAGCGCCTGCACGCCGCCGTCACCGCCATAGCGGAGGTCCACGGCATCGAGTTTGACGAAATCGTTCATCCTGTCGGCTCCGCTTGCCGCGGCTGGGTGCGGCTGTCGTTGCTGTTCCCGCCTGCGTCTCGATACAGCCGGCTCCTGACAGAGCCCCCCGGGCGGTGGCCTTGCCCGGGGGGCAAGGGTCAGCCGAGGATCATCCGCTCTTCCTGCGGCGGCAGGAAACTGTCGACGAAGAAGTCCTCGAGCTCAAGCCGGCGCTCCATCTCGAAGGCCTCGGCCATGAGGGTGAGCGTGGCGTCTGCCCGCTCCGGGGCGATGTAGCCCAGCCCGTTCTCGCGCACCGAGTCGGTGCCGATGTGGGTATCGAGGATGTATTGCAGCCGCTCGACCTCGACCGCGTGGCGCAGCAGCGGCTCGCGCGCGACGGTGGAGGCGACGGTGGCCTCGACATCCTCGACCGCGGCGCGCCACGACCGGGCCACGGCCAGCGCGACGGCGGCGCAGAGCTCGGGTTCCTCGGCGATCATCCGCTGGCTCGCGATCAGCGAGTTGGCCGGCAGGTCGAAGCCCGAGTCGGCGAAGTAGAGGACGTTGACGTCCTCGCGCGGGATGCCGCTCTCGACGAAGTTGAACACCGAGGTGTAGTCGAAGCCGACCACGCCATCGACCTCGCGCTGGAGCAGCATGGTGTCGCGGATGCGCACGTCGACGGCGATGAACTCGATGTCGTCCTCGCTCATGCCGTTGATCCGCAGCATGCCGGGCAGGATCTTGGTCGCGGCGCTGTTGGCGGCCACGCCGATGCGCTTGCCGCGCAGATCCTCGAGCGAGGTGGGCGGCTCGCCGCCGATGGTCATGATGCTGGCCGGCGAGCGGTCGAGGATCGGCATGATGAGCTTGGGCGCCTCGTTGGGGTTGGCGCCGGTGAACTCGATCAGGGTCATGATGTCGGCATAGCCGAACATGTGCGAGCCCGTCGCCACCCGGCGGATCGACTCGGCCGAGCCCGAGGCCCCCTCCATGTGGGCGTTGATCCCCAGCTCGCCGAAGATGCCCGAGGCGGCACCGTGCAGGAACGGCCCGTTGCCGCCATAGATGCGGAAATCGAGCGAGAAGGGCAGCTGCCGGCCCTGGGCCCGAAGCGGCCCGGGCATCCCGAGCAGGCCCAGCGCAGGAAGGGCCGCGCCGTATCCGAGAAGCTGTCTGCGGTTCATGGTCATGTCGTTCTCCTCTTCCTGTTGGTGGGTCGCCCTTTCGGGCGGTCTCGGCGGTCGTTCCTTGTTTTCGGGCGGCGGGTCTGCCCGGCGGAGGCTCAGACGGCCGCCACCACCTGGATCTCGACCCGGCAGGCGGGGTTGTTCATCTCGACGCGGCCACAGATGCGGGCGGGCGTCTGACCGGGCACGACCCAGGCGTCCCACACCGCGTTGAACGCGGCGAGGTCGTCACGGGTCAGCAGCCAGACCTGCGCCGTCAGCACGCGCGACTTGTCGGTGCCGGCCGCGGCCAGCAGCTCGTCGATCTTGTCGAGCACCTGCCGGGCCTGTCCGGTGATGTCGAGCGTCATGTCGCTGGGGACCTGCCCGGCGGTGTAGACCAGACCGTTGTGCACCACCGCCCGGCTGCGGCGGTGGTTCTGGTCGATCCGGGTGATGTCGGTGTCCGGCATGCTCTCACGTCTCCCTGCTTGTTGCGGCGGGATCGGGCGCGCCATAGGCGCCTCCCCCGGCCGTCTCCATCGTCACGCGGTCGCCCGCCTTCAGGACCCGCGGCTGCGTCGGGTCGATCCGCTCGCCGTTGAGCAGAAGCTGCCCGGGCTGACCCGAGCCGCCGCCGGCCAGCCCGCGCGTGGGCGAGCGGCACTGCGTCATCAGGAACGAGGCCATGACATCGGGCGCATCGGCGAGGATCTCGAACTCGAAGACGATGCCGCAGCCGCCGTCATGCCGGCCCGCGCCGCCGCTGCCGCGCCGCAACGCGCGCCGCAGCACCCGGATCGGCGCCAGCGTCTCCATCACCTCGACCGGGGTGTTGCCGAGATTGGCGGGAAAGCTGATCGCCGACAGGCCGGGCCGGCGCGCATTGGCGCCCTGCCCCGCATTGACGAAGTTGACCGCGGCATAGCGTTTCCCGCGGTACTCGCCCGACATCGTGACCGAGGAGTTCGGCGAGCCCAGCGCCCAGACCCGGTCCGGCAGCACCGGCGCCAGCGCCTGAAAGACGGCATGGGGCAAGAGGTGCCCGATGGCGCTGCGCCCGCCCGAGGCCGCCGGATAGGACGGGTTCAGCAGCGAGCCCGCGGGCGCCGTCGTGCGGATCGGGATGAAGCTGCCCTCGTTGTTGGGGATGTCGGGGCACAGCAGCGCCTTCAGCCCGTAAGAGGTGTAGGCGAAGGTATAGATCGGCACCACGTTCAGCGCATAGGGCAGCTGCGGGCTGGTGCCGGCAAAGTCGATCTCGACCTCGTCGCCCTTCACCGTCAGCGCGCATTCGATCACGATGGGCTCGTCGAAGCCGTCGTGCTCCACCCGCGAGGTATAGGTGCCGTCGGGAAGCTGGCGGATCGCGTCGCGCATCGCGGCTTCGGAGCGGCGGCGCACCTCGGCCCCGAGGGCGTCGAGGTCGCACACCTCGATCAGCCCGCGCAGGCGCTCGCCCATGGCGTTGCAGCCGGCGACCTGGGCCCAGATGTCGCCCATCCCCTGCTCGGGCACGCGGATGTTCTGCGTGATGATGTCGATCAGCACCTGGTTGGGCTGGCCGGCATCGAGCAGCTTCATCATCGGGATCTGGAGGCCCTCCTCGTAGATCTCGCGGCTGCTGTTGCTGCGCAGCCGGCCGCCGATGTCGGGCAGGTGCGAGACCACGGCGGCAAAGCCCACCAGCTTGCCGCGGTGAAAGAGCGGCGTCGCGGTGGTGATGTCGTGGACATGGCCCGAGCCCTTCCACGGGTCGTTGGTGATGAAGACGTCGCCCTCGCGGATCGTCTCGGCGGGAAACCGTTCGAGGAAATGCCGCACCGTGTTGGGCAGGCATCCGATGAAGCCCGGAAGGCTCATGGTCGACTGTGCCAGCGACCGTCCCTGGCTGTCGGTCAGGACGATGGCGAAGTCGTTGCCGTCGCGCACGAGGGTGGAGAAGCAGGTGCGCACGAAGGCGGCCGCGGCCTCGTCCACCGTGTTGACCAGCCGTTTCCAGTAGATCTCCAGCTCGATCGGGTCGAAGGCGCTGGCGCCGCTGGGCGGGGTCGGGCCGGGGTCGGGCCGGGTCCTGATCGGGGCTGCTCCGGTCATGTCAGTCGAACTCCCTGATCTCGATGGACACCGTCAGATCGTCGAGGATGGAGACCTCCGCGCCCACCGCGACGACGATGGTGGACTCGCGCTCCTCGATGATGAGGGGCCCCTGGAGGGTGGTTCCGGGCGGGATGGAATAGCGGTCGTAGACGTCGACCTCGTGGAAGTCCCGCAGCAGCGGCAGGAAGATCCGGCGCCGCCGCGGCACCGGCGCCTGCGCCGAGGCGCGCTCGTCGCCCCACAGGAACTCGCGCGCGGTGGAGGGCGCGCGGCCCACCAGCCGCCAGGTGATGACCTGCGGCACGCCCGACGGCACGAGGCGGCCATAGAGCTTGCGGTACTCGTCCTCGAAGGCCGCGCGCAGCCGCGCCTCGGGGGCCTCCGCCAGCTCTGCCGGCGCGAGGCTGACGGAAATCTCGGCGCCCTGCCCCTCGTAGCGCATTTCCGGGCGCAGGATCCACTCCACCTCGGCCGCGCCGGCCGATTGCAGGTCGGCCTCGGCGTCGCGGCGCATCTCGGCGATGGTCGCGGACAGCTCGTCCCAGTCGACCTCGGACAGCCGCTGCGGCCGCGACCAGGCACGGTCGGCCCGCGGCGGCGCGGCCAGCATGCCGAGGCACGAGCCCGCCCCCGCCGCGATGGGGATGACCAGCCGCGGGATGCGCAGCTTGCGGGCGACCTCGGCGGCATGCACGGGCCCGGCTCCGCCGGTCGCGATCATGGTGAACTCGCGCGGGTCGTGGCCATGCTCGGCGATGTGGATGCGGGCCGCGCTGACCATGTTCTCGTTGACGATGTTGCAGATGCCCCAGATCACGTCGATCGGCGCGATGCCCAGCCGCCCGGCCAGCCGCTCCATCGCGCGCTGCGCGGCCTCGACATCGAGCTTCATCGCCCCGCCGAGAAAGCTGTCGCCGTCGAGATAGCCCAGCAGCAGGTCGGCGTCGGTCACGGTGGGGTCCTCGCCGCCGCGGCCATAGCAGGCCGGCCCCGGCACCGAGCCCGACGAGGCCGGGCCCACGTTCAAGAGCCCCAGCCGGTTGCAATGGGCGATGGAGCCGCCGCCGGCGCCGATCTCGATCAGCTCGATGCTGGGGATCAGGATCGGCAGCCCCGAGCCGCGCTTGAACCGCTCGACCCGGGCGCATTCGAAGCTGTGGGTGACCGGCGGCTCGCCGCCGACGGCGACGCAGGCCTTGGCCGTGGTCCCGCCCATGTCGAAGGCCAGCACCTTGTCGACCCCGAGCTGGCGGGCCGTGTTCAGCGCCGACAGCACCCCCGCCGCCGGCCCGGACTCGAGCAGCATGATCGGCGCCTCCGCCCCGCTGCCGGCCGAGGAGAAGCCGCCGCTGGAGACCATCACCCGCAGCGGCGTGTCCGGCCGGATGCGGGCAATCCGCTCGTCGAGCTGGTCGAGGTAATCGGCCACGATCGGCTTGACATAGGCGTTGGCCGCCACCGTCGAGGTCCGCTCGAACTCCTTGATCTCGCGCGCCAGCTCCGAGGACAGCGACACCGACAGATGCGGCATCGCCGCGCGCAGCCGCTCGCCGACCCGGCGCTCGTGCTCGGGGTTGGCATAGGAGTGCAGCAGCGACACCGCCACCGAGCGCACGTCCGTCGCTTCCAGCCTGCGCACCAGCGCGTCGAGGTCGGGCTCGGCCAGCGGCGCCACCTCCTCGCCCTGCGGGGTCATCCGCGCGGCGACCGTGGTGCAGTCGGCCCCGTCCACCAGCGGCTGCGGCAGCTCGATGTCCAGGTCATAGATGTCATAGCGCCACTCGCGGCCGATCCGCAGCACGTCCTCCATGCCGTCGGTGGTCACCAGCGCGGTCTTCACGCCCTTGCGCTCGATCAGGGTGTTGGTGACGAGGGTGGTGCCGTGGACGACCTCGCGCAGGTGCCCGGTCATGTCGCCCGAACCGGCACCGACCTGGCGCAGCAGGTCCTCCATCACGGTCGAGACCGCCTCGCCGGGGTCGGCCGGGGTCGTGGGCGACTTGGCCACCCAGATGCGGCCGTCGGGCTCCATCGTCGCCACCCCGTCGGTGAAGGTGCCGCCGATGTCCACGGCGATGCGGAGGTTTCTGTTCGGCTCGTGCGTGTCGGTCATGGTCACTGGCCCGCCAAGTCCTTACCTTCAATAGGAAATCGTGATAAGACGCTCTTCGGTCATGTCGCGGATGGCATAGGCCGGCCCCTCGAAGCCGTGGCCGCTGTCCTTGACCCCGCCAAAGGGCATCGCGTCGATCCGCGCGCTGGATGCCTCGTTCACATGCACCCCGCCAAAGCGCAGCTGCTGGGCCACGCCGAGGGCGCGGTGCAGGTTCGAGGTGAAGAGGCCCGCGGCCAGCCCGTAGGGGCTTGCGTTGGCGATGGCGACGGCCTCGTCCAGCGTGTCGAAGGGCAGGATGCTGAGGATCGGCGCGAAGACCTCCTCGCAGACCACCCGCATGGAGGGGTCGACGTCGGTCAGGATCGTCGGCTCGAACACCCGGTCGTGGCGGCGTCCGCCGATCAGCACCCGCGCGCCGCCCGACACCGCCTCGGCCACCCAGCGCTCGGCCCGCTCGGCATCGGCCAGGCTGATCATCGGGCCGACCACCGTCTCCGGCAGGGCCGGATCGCCGAAAGCGAGGCGCGAGGTGGCCTCCACCAGCCGGGCGGTGAAATCCCCGAGGATGCGCCGGTCCACCAGCAGCCGTTGCACCGAGGTGCAGACCTGTCCGGCCTTGCGGAACCCGGCCTGAAGGATCTTCGGGATCGCGCGGTCGGGGTCGGCATCGTCGCAGACGATGGTGCTCGCGATGCTGCCGAGCTCGAGCTGGGTGCCGCGCAGCCCGGCGGCCTGCTGGATCTGGCGGCCGACCCCGGTGCTGCCGGTGAAGGCGTAGAAGGCGATGCGCTGATCCTCCAGCAGCATCCGCCCGACCGTGCCGCCCGGCCCGTGCACCAGCGCCAGCAGCTCCGGGGGCAGGCCGGCATCCAGCAGCGCGCGGCACAGCTCCACCGCCGACAGCGGCGTGAGGCTCGCGGGCTTCACCAGCACCGCATTGCCGCCGGCCAGCGCCGGGCCGACCTTGTGCGCCACCGTGTTCAGCGGCGAGTTGAAGGGGGTGATGGCACAGACGACGCCCCGCGGCGCCCGGATGGTGAAGCCGATGCGGTTGCGCGCCCCGGCGGCGGCCAGCATCGGCACCAGCTCGCCGTTGAGCCGCCGCGCCTCGTCCGCCGACAGCTCGAGCGTCTGGACACAGCGGCCCACCTCGTTCTCGCCGTCGGCGCGGGTGAAGCCGGCCTCGCAGCGCATCAGGTCCACGAGGGTCTCGCGGCGCTCCTCGATCAGGCGGGCGGCGCGCGTGAGGATGCGAAAGCGGTCATGCGGCCCGAGGGTGGAGGCCCTCCACGCCGCCTCCAGCCCGTCCACCGCCTCGGCCACCTGCGCCGCCGAGGCGACGGCCATGCGGCCATAGGGCCGGTCGGCGAAGCGGTCGCGCAGCTCGTCGACGCGCTCGCCCTCCACCCACTCGCCCCGGACAAGAAGTCTCGACATGGCGGACCTTTCCCGGTTGTCGGGGCCGGTCGGGGTCAGCCCCCGATCCCCCGCATGAATCCCAGTTTCAGCTTCACCGGCTCGCGCTCGGTGGTGCCGGCCGGCTTGGCATCGTCGATGCGCGCGGCGATCAGGCTGGGCCCGTTCCCCTCCAGCGCAGCGCCGACGAGGTCGTCGAAATGCGCCTCGTCCAGCGCCCAGTCCGCCCGGGCGATGCCCATGCCGCGGGCGACCGCGACGAGGTCGACCACCGAGGCGGTCAGCGTCTCCTGCCCGCCGGTGATGTGGTAAAGGCCGTTGTCCCAGATGATGATGCAGAACTTGCGGGGCGCCACCGACGCCACCGTCCCGAGCGCGCCGAGCTGCATCAGGATCGAGCCGTCGCCGTCCAGCGCGAAGACGAACCGCTCCGGCTGCGCCAGCGACACGCCCAGCGCGATCGAGCTTGCCAGCCCCATGCTGCCGAGCATGTAGAAGTTCTCGGGCCGCTGTCCGCTGGCCCAGAGGTCGAAGTTGGTATGGCCGATGCCGCCGACCACGGCCTCGCCGTCCTTCAGCCGCGCCACCAGGCGCCGCGTCAGGTCGCTGCGGTTCATGATCGTGGCCTGGCTGCGCCCGGATGGTGCGTTCATCTGATCAACCCTCCGTGGCGGCTCAATGGGGACGCCTGGTCAGCAGCGGCGACAGGATGATCACCGCCGGCGACTGCGTCTTGAACGCCTGCTGGACCATCGCCTCGACCACGAACTCGACCTGCGACCGGTCCTGGACGACGAAATGCTCGATCCCGAGGCTTTGCAGCACCGGCCGCATCGTGCGGCAGACCATCGCCTGCCCCTGCTGGAACTCGCCCAGCACGCCGCGCTCGGACACGATGATCACGACCGGCAGCTGGAACGGGCAGGCAAAGGAGGCCAGCACGTTCGGGATGGTCGCGAAGCCGCTGGTCTGCATCAGCGCGATGCCCTTGCGCCCACCCATGTAGGCACCGCCGACGATGGCGACGGCCTCTTCCTCGCGGGCGGGGGCGACGACGGTGAAATGCGGATCGGCATGCACCGCCTCGATCAGCGGCCGCAGCACGTTGTCCGGCACATAGGTCACGAGATCGACGTCGTTGCGCTTGAGCACGCGGACGACGACATCCGACCAATGGTCCTGCGCTTGCCCGGTCATTTACCCCCCTGCTCGCGGCGATCACCCGGCCTTTCGGGCGTGCCGTCATCCGTTTCCCATGTCCTCCGCTGAGGGTACGGTCCGGGACTACATCACACAAACGATACTTTCGGCGCGATTGATCGGCCTGAGAGATGAGTTTGCTCCGAAGCGGCCGCCGGTGCCGGGGGCCAGGCTCTGGCGGCGGGGCGCTTGCGGCCCGGATGCCGGGCAGCGGGGGCATCAATCGCCCGCATCACTGAATCGATGTCGTTTATTTGTTTGTTGCAATGGGGCAGCGCTGGTAATCACGGTGGGCGGCCATGGGGCAGCGGGGCCGGCATCGGCAAGGTGCCCTCGCGCCTGCGATCCGATCCCGGGAGTGAGATGAAACCACCGCCCTTCGAATATGTCCGCGCGCAGAGCGTCGACGAGGCGCTTCAGGCGCTCGCGGGCGCTGCGGAGCCGCGGTTGCTGGCGGGCGGGCAGTCGCTGCTGGCGATGCTGAACCTGCGCTATGTCTTTCCCGAAACCCTGATCGACATCAACGACCTGCACGAGCTGGCCGGCATCGAGGCGAGTCCCGGGCGGGTGCGGATCGGAGCGATGACGCGACAGCGCCGGATCGAGACCGATGCGGCCCTCGCCGCGCTGGCGCCGACGTTTCCGCAGGCGCTGCGCCTCGTCGGCCACCGCCAGACCCGCAACCGCGGCACGCTCGGCGGCAGCCTGTGCCACCTCGACCCCGCCGCCGAGCTGCCGACGCTCGCGCTGCTGCATGACGCGACGATCGAGGTTGCGGGGCCGACCGGCCGACGCCGGCTGGGGGCGCGGGAGTTCATCGCCGGCTACATGACCCCGGGCATCGGGCCCGACGAGATGGTGACCGCGATGGAGTTCCGCCCCTGGGCGCCGGGACATGGCGCGAGCTTTCACGAACACGCCCGCCGGCACGGGGATTTCGCCATCGCCTCGGCCGGCGTGCTGCTGGAGGGCGACGGCGACGGCCGGATCCGGCGCGCGGCCATCTGCATCGGCGGCCTCGGCGCGACGGCCCAGCGGCTCGGCGCCGGCGAGGCCGCCCTGACCGGCAGCCGCGGCGAGCCCGAGGCGGTCGAGGCCGCGCTGGAGAGCTGCGGCTCGCTCGAGTGCCTCGCGGATTTCCACGGCGGCCCGGCGTTCCGGCTGAGCGTGGCGCGCACGATGCTGCGCCGCAGCCTGTCGGCCGCGCTGGAGGGGATGCGGCGGCACGGCGGGGGGGCGGCATGATGCACAGGGTCGAGATGCTGGTGAACGGCACGCCGCACGCGGCGAGCGTCGAGGCGCGGGTCTCGCTGGCGGATTTCCTGCGCCATGCGCTGGGTCTGCGCGGCACGCATCTGGGCTGCGAGCATGGCGTCTGCGGGGCCTGCACGGTGTTGGTGGACGGGGTCAGCGTGCGCGGCTGCCTGATGCTGGCGGTGCAGGCCGACGGCGCCATCGTCGAGACGGTCGAGGGCCTCGCCGGCCCCGACGGCCGGCTGAGCCCGCTGCAGGAGGCGTTCAGCGCCGAGCACGCGCTGCAATGCGGCTACTGCACCCCCGGCATGCTGATGACGCTGGAAGAGCTGTTCCGCGAGACGCCGACCCCGGACGAGGCCGAGGTGCGCGAGGCGATCTCGGGCAACCTGTGCCGCTGCACAGGGTATCAGAGCATCATCCGCGCGGCGATGCGGGTCGCCGACGACAACCGCCGCCGCGCCGGAGGCTCCGATGGCGCCGCGTGATCCGCAGGCGCGCGCGGTCGGCCGGTCGGTGCCGCGGCTGGAGGACCCGCCGCTGCTGACCGGAACCGCGCGGTTCCTCGACGACATCGAGCTGCCGGGGGTGCTGCACTGCGCCTTCCTGCGCAGCCCCCTCGCGCATGCGCGCATCGAGGGGATGGACCTGTCCGAGGCGCGCGCGCTGCCCGGGGTGCATGCGGTCTTCACGCTCGAGGACCTGATGCCGGTGCTGCGCTCGGGCCGGATGCCGCTGGGCGCGAGCCCGGTCGGCGGCGAGACCCGCAGCACGCCCTTCGTGCTGTCGGGCCGCGAGGTCGCCTATGTCGGCGAGCCGATGGCGCTGGTGGTCGCCGTGTCGCGCCATGTGGCCGAGGATGCCGCGGCGCTGGTGCGCGCCGATCTGACGCCCCTGCCGGTGGTCGCCGATGCGCGCCGGGCGCTGGCGCCCGACGCCCCGCCCTGCCGCACCGAGCTGGAGAACAACCTGCTGAACCGTTTCGAGGTCGGCTATGGCGACATCGACGCGGCCTTTGCCGGCGCGGCGCATGTGTTGTCCGACGACCTCTGGCAGCACCGCGGCTGCGGCCACTCGATGGAGGGGCGCGGCGTGCTGGCCGAGCATCGCCCCGGCGGCGGGCTGTGCGTCTGGACCTCGACGCAGATGCCCAACGACGTCTTCCACATGCTGGCGGGCATGCTGCGCATCGCGCCGGACGACCTGCGCGTGGTCACCCCTGACGTCGGCGGCGGCTTCGGCCCGAAATACTGCTTCTATCCCGAGGAGGCGGCAATCCCGGCCGCGGCGCTCCTGCTGCGGCGCAGCCTGAAATGGGTCGAGGACCGGCGCGAGACCTTCCTCTCCTCGATCCAGGAGCGCGACCAGTTCTGGTCGATGGAGATCGCGGTCGAGGCCGACGGCACCGTGCGCGGCCTGCGCGGCCGGATGATCCACGATCAGGGCGCCTATGCGCCGAAGCCCGTGAACCTGCCCTACAACTCGGTCACCTCGGTCACCGGCCCCTATGTCGTGCCCGCCTATCACATGCAGGTCGAGGTCGTGCACACCAACAAGGTGCCGGTCTCGTCGGTGCGCGGCGCCGGCTATCCGCAGGCGGCCTTCACGATGGAGCGGATGCTGGACCTCGTGGCGGTGCGGCTGGGCATCGACCGGGCCGAGGTGCGGCGGCGCAACCTCATCCCCGCCGACCGCATGCCCTATGAAAAGAAGCTCAAGGCCCGCTCGGGCGCCACGCTGGTCTATGACAGCGGCGACTATCCGGCCGCGCAGGCCGAGGTGCTGGCGGCCGCCGGCTGGGACAGCTTTCCCGCCCGCCAGGCCGCCGCGCTGGCCGAGGGGCGATACATCGGCATCGGCCTTGCGAATGCGGTCAAGGGCACCGGCCGCGGCCCGTTCGAGGCGGGCTCCGTCCGCGTCAACCAGGACGGCAGCGTCAGTGTCTTTACCGGCGCGACGGCGATGGGTCAGGGCATCGCCACCGCGCTCGCGCAGATCTGCGCCGATGCGCTGGGGGTCGCGCCCGAGGCCGTCCGCGTCACCGGCGGCGACACCGCCCGCAGCCCGCTGGGGCTGGGGGGCTTTGCCAGCCGGCAGATGGTGACGGCGGGCTCGTCGGTGCACCTCGCTGCGCAGGCGGTCGCGCGCAAGGCGCGGGCCACGGCGAGCGTGCTGCTGTCGGTTCCCGAGGCCGAGCTGGAGCTGGACGGGGGCTTCGTGCGGGTGCGCAACTCGAACCGCAGCATCGGGCTGGACGAACTCGCACGGGTGCTGCGGGGCGCGCCGGGATATGCCTTTCCCGAGGGGCTGGAGCCCGGCCTCGCCGCCGGGATCGAGTGGCGGACCGATGCGCTGACCTATGCCAACGCCTGCCATGTGGCCGAGGTGGAGGTGGTGCCCGAGCTGGGCGAGGTCACGGTCACCCGCTATGTCGCGCTCAACGACTCCGGCCGCATCATCCACCCGCAGATCGTCGACGGTCAGGTCGTGGGCGGGATCGTCCATGGCCTCGGAAATGCGCTTTTTGAATACATGGGCTATGACGATGCGGCGCAGCCGCTGACCACGACCTTTCAGGAATACCTGCTGGTCACCGCCACCGAGGTGCCGCCGCTGGAGGTGATCCACCGCGAGACCCCCTCGCCCGGCAACCCGATCGGGGCCAAGGGCGTGGGCGAGACCGGCACCATCCCGGCCGCGGCGGCCATCCTCTCGGCGGTGGAGAACGCGCTCACCCCGTTCGGCATCCGCATCTCGCAGACGCCGCTGCCCCCGGAAACGCTGTTCGGCCTGATCGAGGCCGCATCCCGCCGGGCCCCTGCGCGCCCGGCCCCGACAGAGGACACCCCCCAGCCATGAGCGCAAAGCTGCACCTGACCCTCGCCGTCGGCGACTACGAGATCACCCGCCCGCTGAAGGAGGGCCTCGTGCGGCCCGACGGCATCGAGCTGACCGTGCTGACGGCGGCCGATTCGGCGACCCGGCACTGGCGCTTCCTGCGCGGCGGGGAATACGACCTCGCCGAATGCTCCGGCTCGTCCTACATCGTCGCGCGCGACCGGGGCATGCCGTTCCACGCCCTGCCGGTCTTTCCGCACCGGCGCTTTCGGCATGGCTTCATCTTCACCAATACGGCCAGCAACATCACCAGGCCGACCGACCTGATCGGCCGGAAGGTGGGCGTCAAGTTCTACATGGCCACGGCCACGCTGTGGCTGCGCGGCATCCTGGAAAACGTCTATGGCGTGCCGCACAAGTCGATCGAATGGTTCGCCGAGCTGGACGAGGACATCGCCTTCACCCCGCCCGAGGGGCTGACCCTGCACCGGCTGCCCGACGACAAGTCGGTCGAGACGATGCTGGCCGAGGGCGAGCTCGATGCGGTGCTGCACCCCGACATCATCGAGCCGATCCTGCGCAAGGACCCGCGCGTCGGCCGGCTCTTTCCCGACTACAAGGCCGAGGAGCAGCGCTATCTCGCGCAGACCGGCATCTTTCCGATCATGCATGTGCTGGGGCTGAAGGCAGAGCTGGTGGAGAAGCACCCCTGGATCGTGCCGAACCTCTATCAGGCCTTTGACGAGGCCAGGGCGATGGCGATGAAGAAGATGCGCAACCCCCGGCTGGTCCCGCTGGCCTGGTATCAGGAGGCCTGGGAGGAACAGGAGCGCCTGCTCGGTCCCGACCCCTGGGAATACGGCCTGTCCGAGGCGAACCGCCACAACCTCGAGACGCTGGTGGGGTATTCGCACCAGCAGGGGCTGATCAGCCGGCAGATCCCGCTGGAGGAGCTGTTCCTGCCGGTCTCGCAGGGGCGCAAGCGCGGCAAGTTCCGCACCTGAGCGGCGGACCGGACAGGAGCCAGAGCCATGGAGATCAGGAACAGCTTCGAGGTCGCCCTTCCCCCGGACGAGGCGTGGCGGGTGCTCATGGACATCCCGCGCATCGCGCCCTGCGTGCCGGGGGCCGAGCTGACCGGGCGGACCGAGGACGGCGGCTATCGCGGCAAGGTCTCGGTGCGGCTGGGCCCGGTGGCGCTGGCCTTCGGCGGCACGGCCCGGATCGTCGAGCGGGACGACGCGCGCTGGCAGGCGCGGGTCGAGGCCGGCGGCGAGGACGTGAAGGGCCGCGGCAGCGCCACGGCCGAGCTGCGCTTCGGCCTGACCCCGTCCGGGAGCGGGACGCGGGCCGAGATCGTCACCGACGTCACGCTGTCGGGGCTGGTGGCGCAATACGGCCGCGGCACCGGGGTCATCCAGTCGGTGGCCACCCAGATCGTCGATCAGTTCGCGGCCAACCTCGCGCGGATGATCGACGCGGAGAAGGCCGGGCAGCCGGCTCCGGCCACGGGGCGGCCCGGCGAGGAAGCTGCCGCCGGGAGACCCGGCGAGGCGGCGGCCGCCGCGAAGCCCGTCGGGGTGTTCTCCCTGCTCCTCGCCGTGCTGCGCGACCGTCTGCGCGCGCTGTTCGGGCGGTCGTGAGCGGTGCCGCCCCGGCCGCGGCTGCCCGGGCGCATTCATCACTTCCGCTTGCCCAATGGCGGAAAATTATTTGTTTGTCGTGCGGCCTTCCGCCGCGCATACTGTTTCGGCGGCCATAATTCAATTGCGCGGACACCGAATACCGTCGGGCTGGTTGTGTAAACGGTGCCCCCGATCCGCGCAATGCGGCGCTCGGCCGAAGCCATGAACGCCGGGACGGGGCGTTCGGAAATCTCGATAGGGAAACGAACTCATGGGTGATGAAAAGACGGGAGTCGGTGTTTCCGTGGCCGGTCGGTCGGTGCTGGCCGCCTGCGGTTTCGCCGCGGTGCTGACGGTGACGGGAAATGCCGTTCAGGCGCAGGACGATTGCTCGTTCTTCCGGGGCAAGACGGTGGAGCTCATCGTGCCGTTCAACCCCGGCGGCGGCTTCGACCTCTATGGGCGGCTTGTCGCTGCGCACATGGGGCCGATCCTGGGCGCCGAGAACATGATCGTGCGCAACCAGCCGGGCGCGGGCGGCCTGCTCGCCACCAACCAGACCTGGGCCACCGCGCCCGACGGCCTGACGATCCAGGTGATGAATGTCAGCGGCATGCTGACATCCGAGCTCGGCGGCGCGGCCGGGGTCGGCTTCGAGACCGCCGGATTCTCGTGGATCGGGCGCCTGACCGAGGACCCCGACGCGATCTCGGTGCCGCACGCGAGCCCGGTGCAGACCTTTGACGACATCGTGGCGCTGGCGGCGGAACGGCCGCTGCGGATCGGCTCCACCGGGCTCGGCGACGACGACTACATCGCCGCACAGATCCTCGGGATCATGCTGGAGAACGATGTCGACATCGTCCTCGGGTTTTCCGGGGCGCCCGAGGTCTTCGCCTCGCTCGCGCGCGGCGAGCTCGACCTGTTCGTGTCGTCCTACGGCTCGGCGGCGCGGGCGCAGGCGGCCGAATCCTCGCGCATCATCATGCTGTTCGAGGACGGGCCGGAAGCGAACTATCCCGGCATCCCGGCGCTGGGAGAGTTCGCGGAAGGCGCCGCGCTGGAGCTCGTGACCGCCTTTGCCGACGTCGGCTTCGGCAGCCGCGCCCTCGCCGGGCCGCCGGGGATCCCGGAGGGCCGGCTGCAGTGCCTGCGCGACGCCTTCGATGCGACCATGCAGGACCCCGACTTCATCGCCGAGACGGCCGAGCGCAACCTGCCGGTGGCGCCGGTGGGCGGGGCCGAGCTGGCCGAGGTGATCGGCCGGCTGACGGCCAACCCGCCCGAGGCCTATGTCGCGCTGCTGCGCGAGGCGTTCCAGAACTGAGCCGGGGCCCCGGCCCCTGTGCCGGGCGCTTCTGACGGGACCCGGCCGGTCTGCACGACCGGCCGGGGCCTTTTCGCCCGTGCAGGGCCCGACGGACTGCGGGCCCGCGACCCCGGCCAACCGGCGATTTATCACCGCCGCGGCCATAGTCGAAATGATTTATTTGTTTGTAAATATGGGGAATGCGCGCATACTCGGCGGATGTCCTGGGTCCGGTCGCGGCGCGCAAACCGGTGGCGGCGCAGGATCGGCCCCGCTTCGACGGCGCCCGCGCCGATGCGGCGGTCGCCGGAGCAGTCGGTTCTTTCAGGTTCGTGACGCAACGACAGCACAACGAGGGGTGAAGATCATGCGCTCTGCTCATGGGAAACGCAGTTCCGGCGCCGGTGGCACGGGAGCGACGCCAACGGCCATCGCCACCGTGGCCGGCCTCATGCTCGTTTCGGCGACACCACAGGCGGCACAGGCGCAGGACGGCTGCGAGTTCTTCGCGGGCCGGACGGTCGAACTGGTGGTGCCGTTCAACCCGGGCGGCGGCTACGATCTCTATGGCCGGATGGTCGCCGCGCACATGGGGGACAAGCTGGGCGCGGAAAACATGATCGTCATCAACCGTCCCGGCGCCGGCGGCACGCTGGCCACCAACCAGACCTGGACCGCCGCGCCGGACGGCCTGCTGATCCAGCTCACCAACACCAGCGGCATGCTGACCTCCGAGCTCGGCGGAGCACCCGGCGTGCGATACGAGAGCGCCGGCTTTTCGTGGATCGGCCGGGTGACATCGGAGGCAGACGCCATCAGCGTGGGCATCGACAACTCCATCGGCTCGCTCGAGGACATCCGCACGGCAGCGGCCGAACGCACCCTCCGCTTCGGCTCGACCGGCATCGGCGCCGACAACTATCTGGGGGCGCAGATCATCTCGAAGGTGCTGGACGTCGAGGCCGAGATCGTCGTGGGCTTCGCCGGGGGACAGGAGGTGTTCGCGTCGATGGCGCGCGGCGAGGTGGACTTCTTCATCTCCACCTTCGGTTCGGCCCGGCGGGCCGAGGACGCCGGCTCGGTGCGCATCATCGGCCTGCTCGCCGCCGAACCCAATCCGTCGCATCCCGACATCGAGGTTCTTGGCGCACTGGTCGAGGATGCCGGCGACAAGGCTCTGGCGGGCGCCTTTTCGGATGTCGGCTTCGGCGGCCGCTCGCTGGCGGCACCGCCGGGCATGGCCGAGGACCGGCTGCAGTGCCTCCGCGACGCCTACGAGGCCACCATTGCGGACCCGGATTTCCTCGCTGACACGGTCGAGCGTGGCCTGCCGATCACCCCGGTCGACGGAGCGACGCTGGCCGCGGTGATCGGCAACCTCATGGCCAATCCGCCTCAGGACTTTGTCGAACTCCTCCGCGAAGCGTATCGCAACTGACACATGCGACGGCGGCAGCGCCGCCGTCCGCCCCGGCCGCCGAGGTCTCGGGCCGGGGCCCCGAACCGGAAATCGGACCAGAGGTGGTGATGCATGCTTGAGGCCGCGCTGTCGGGACTGCTGCAGGTCGTGAGCCCCAGCGCGTTCGGGCTGATGCTGATCGGCTCGCTGATCGGGCTGGTGGTCGGCATCCTGCCCGGGCTGGGCGGTCCGGTCGCGCTGGCGCTGATGCTGCCCTTCACCTTCGGCATGACGCCGATCGAGACGTTCTGCTTTCTGCTCAGCACGCTGGTGGTGACCACCACGGCCGGGGGCATCACCTCGATCCTGTTCGGGATCCCGGGCGAGGCGACGGCTGCGGCCATCGTGCTGGACGGTCACCCGATGGCCAAGCGCGGCGAGGCCGGGCGCGCGATCGGCGCGATGCTGATGGCGTCGCTGCTGGGCGCGCTGATCGGGGCGCTCCTGCTGGTGGCGGCGATCCCGGTGATCCGGCCGGTGGTGCTGGCCTTCGGCCCGCCCGAGTTCCTGATGCTGGCGCTGGTGGGGCTGACCTTCATCGCCATCCTGTCGGACGGCGCGATGCTGAAGGGGCTGATCATGGCCTGTGCCGGCATCATGATCGCGCTGGTCGGCCTCGACCCGCAGACGGCGATCCCGCGCTATACCTTCGGCAAGCTCGAGATGTGGGACGGCATCGGGATCGTGCCGCTGGTCATCGGGCTGTTCGGCGGGCCGCAGATCCTGGAGCTGATGCTGAGCAAGAACAGCGTGGCCACCAGCAACCCCTCGAAAAAGGTCCAGGGCATCTGGCAGGGCTTTGTCGACGCCTTCGTCCACTGGAAGGTGGTGCTCCAGTCCGGGCTGATCGGCGCCGGCGTGGGCGTGGTGCCCGGTGTGGGCGGATCGGTGGCGCAGTTCATCGCCTATGGCCACGCCAAGCAGAACTCGCGCAAGCCCGAGGAGTTCGGCAAGGGCAGCATCGAGGGGCTCCTCGCCTCGAGCGGGAACAACAACGCCAAGGACGGCGGCGCGCTGATCCCGATGATCTCGTTCGGCCTGCCCGGCAGCGTCAGCACGGCGGTGATCCTGACCGCCTTTCTCATCGTCGGCATCGACCCCGGCCCGGCGATGCTGACCGAACACCTCGACGTCACCTTCTCGATGATCTGGGTCACGATCATCGCCACGATCATCGTCATGATCATCACCATCCCGCTGATCGCGCCGCTGTCGCGGGTGACGCTGGTGAACGGGCCGCTGCTGGCGCCCTTCCTGCTGACGCTGGTGGTGCTGGGCGCCTATGCCAGCCGCAACAGCCTGTTCGACGTCTGGGTCATGCTGGCGGCCGCGGCGGTGGGGGTCATCTGTCAGCGCTTTCGCTGGCCGGTGGTGCCGCTGCTGCTGGGGGTGGTGCTGGGGGCGGCCTGCGAGCGCTACTTCTTCCTGTCGCAGGCGCTGTTCGGCTGGGGCTGGATGACGCGGCCCATCGTGATGGGGTTCTGGGCACTCATGCTCTTCATCCTGCTGCGCGCGCTGCTGCGGGCATGGCGGAGCTTCAGACTGAGGGAGCGGATCTGATGGAAGCCGAGACCCCTGCGCCGCGCCGGCGCATCGACGAGATCGCCGAGTGGGCGATCACGCTGGCGGCGCTGGCCGTGATGGTGGCGGCCTGGCAGGCGACGACGAGCTGGCCGCGCAACGCGGCGCTGTTTCCCGGCCTCGTGAGCGGCTTTGCGGCGGCGCTCCTGACGCTGAAGCTCGTGTCGATGGTCGTGCGCAAGCTGCTGGTCGGCCCGCTGCGGACCACCGTCTTCGGGCGCAGGCGCGGCAAGGCCCTGCCCAGTGACGCGGCGCTGACCGAGGCCGCCGAGGCCGGCGTCTTCGCGACCACGCCGCTCTGGACCTGGGTCGAGACGCTGATCTGGCTGACGGTGTTCTTCGCGCTGCTGGTGGTGGTGGGGATCCTGCCGACGCTGGCGATCTTCGGCGTCGCCTATCTGATGATCGTGGCGAAACGCTCGATCTGGTTCGCGCTGATCTATGTCACGGTGCTGATCGGCGCGGTCCATCTGCTGTTCGTCAGGCTTCTCAGCCTGCGCCTGCCCCAGGGGATGCTGGGGTTCTGAGGCCATGGGCGCAGGGCGCGACGTCTGACCCTTTCCGGAACCGGAGGACGAGATGCAAGAGATCAAGGTTGGCCTGATCGGCGCCGGCCGCATGGGGCGCCCGATGAGCCGCCACATCCTGAACGCGGGCTTCGAGGTCTTCGTCTACGACCCCCTCCCCGAGGCGGTGCAGACGGTCGAGGGCTTCGGCGGCAAGGGCTGTGCCAGCCCGGCCGAGGTGGCGGCCGGAAGCGACGTGATCCTGGTGATCCCGGGCTTCTACGACGAGGTGTTCGCCGCCATCTGCGGCGAGGACGGCGTGCTGGCCACGGCCCGGCCCGGCACGGTGGTGGTGGTCTCGAGCACGATCAAGCCGACCGAGGCCGAGGAGCTGGCGCGGCACTGTGCCGAGGCGGGCGTGGCCTTTGTCGACGCCCCGATCTGTCAGGGCGAGATCGGCGCCATCGGCGGCTATCTCGTCTGGCTGGTGGGCGGGGCGGAGGCCGATGTCGCGCGGGTGCGCCCGGTGATGGAGCCCTGCGGCGCGGAGATCTTTCACCTTGGCGGGGTCGGCGCGGGCATGGTCGGCAAGGCCATGAACAACATGCTGCTCTGGGCCGCGCTGGTGGCCGACCACGAGGCGCTGGCGATCGCCGAGAAGCACGGCGTCCCGAAGGAGCGGCTGATCCCCGCACTCCTGCGCTCGTCGGGCAAGAACTGGCCGCTCGAGAACTGGAAGGACATGAACAAGATCCCGTGGGCGCACAAGGACATGCAGATCGTGCTGGAGATGGGCGACCGGGCGGGGCTGACGCTGCCCGTGGCGGGGCTCCTGCGCGAGCAGGTCAAGCCGCTGATGCGCGCCGCCGGCATGTCCGAGGACCTGATCCGATGAGCGGGGGGAAATACGGCTCGGACCTGATGGTCGAGGTGATCCGCAGCTTCGACATCCCGTACATCCCGCTCAACCCCGGCGCATCCTTCCGCGGCCTGCACGATTCGCTGGTGAACTGGGACGGCGGCGGCCCGGAGCTGATCTGCTGTCAGCACGAGAAGGTCGCGATCGGGGTCGCGCATGGCTATGCCAAGGTGACCGGCCGGCCGCTGGCGGTGGCGCTGCACGATCTGGTCGGGCTGCTGCAATCCACCATGGGGGTGTATTACGCCTTTCACGACCGGGTGCCGATGCTGATCCTCGGCGGCTCGGGCCCGGCGGACACGGCGCGGCGGCGCCCGGCCATCGACTGGTTCCACAGCGCCAATGTGCAGGGCAACGCGCTGCGCGACTATGTCAAGTGGGACGACGAGCCGCGCTCGCCCCGGGCAACGGTCGACTCGCTGATCCGGGCCTGGAACATTGCGCAGACCGGGCCCGCCGGGCCGGTCTATGTCTCGCTCGATGCCGACCTGCAGGAGCAGCCGCTGCTTGAGGACGTGGCGGTGCCGCCACGCTCGCAGCACAGCGTCCCGACGCCTGCGGGCGCCGATCCGGCTGCCCTCGACCGGCTGGCCGCCGAGCTGATGGCCGCCGAGCGCCCGGTGATCGTGGCCGCCTTTGCCGGCCGCGACCCGCGGGCCTTCGAGCTGCTGCCCGAGCTGGCGGGGCTCTGTGCGGCCGGCGTGATCGACATGGGCAACCGGCTGAACATGCCCAACCGGCACCCGCTGAACCTGACCGGCACCGATGTTGTGGGCGAGGCCGATCTGGTGCTGTTCCTCGACTGCAAGGACGCCGAGCCGGCGATCACCCGGGTCGACACCGCCACGCGCGAGCTGACCTCGAAGCTCGCGCCGGGCGCGCGCTGCATGGCGATGGGCTTTGGCGACATCGGCATCCGGGGCTGGTCGCACGACCATGGCCGGCTGAAGCCGCTGGAGCTGGACGTCACCTGCGACACGGTCTCGGCGCTGCCCGAGCTGGTGGCACGCTGCCGGGCGCTGGCCGAGGCGGCGGAGGCGCCGGCGGCCGAGCGGCGCGAGGCCCGCCGGGCGCAGCTCGCGCAGTTGCAGGCCGAGCGCTGGGCGTCCTGGCAGGCGAAGGCGGCCGAGGGCGAGGACGCCTCGCCCGTCTCCACCGCGCGGCTCGCGCGCGAGGTCTGGGAGGTGGTGAAGGACTACGACTGGGTGCTGACCGCCGGCACCTGCCGCGGCTGGGCCCGCAAGATCTGGGACTTCGACCGCCCCTATCGGCACCCGGGCGACAGCCTCGGCACCGCCACGCAGATCGGCATCTCGCTGGGGGTGGCGCTGGCGCACCGGGGCAGCGGCCGGCTGGTGGTGGACATGCAGCCCGACGGCGACCTGATGTACGACCTCGGGACGCTGTGGGTGGCGGCCTACTACAAGATCCCCATGCTGGTGGTGATGGTGAACAACCGCGCCTATTACAACGACTGGGCCCATCAGGAGCACATGGCCATCCAGCGCGACCGCCCGGTCGAGAACGCCCACATCGGCATGGAGATCGACGGCCCCGCCCCCGACTATGCCGCCATCGCCCGGGCGCAGGGCTGGTGGGGCGAGGGCCCGATCACCGACCCCGACGCAGTGCGCGACGCCGTCCGGCGCGCGGCCGAGCATGTGACCGCCACCGGACAGCCGGCGCTGGTCGATGTGGTGACGCAGCTGACGTGACGGCGGGGGATCGGGGCGACAGGGCGGCATCGGCTGCGGACGGGGCGCGCGGGCGCGTGGCGTCGTGAGCGGGCCGCTGCGGATCGGCGCGACGCTGCTGCTCGCGGCGGCCGGGGGGGCGGCCTTCGTCTGGCTGTCGATGCCGCTGCCGTGGCTGCTGGGCGCGATGGTCTTCACCATGCTCGCGGCCCTGGCACAGGCGCCCCTGTCGGCGCCGTCCTGGCTGCGGGGCCCGACCTTCGCCGTCCTCGGGGTGATGCTGGGGTCGGCCTTTCGGCCCGAGCTGCTCGACGACCTCGGGGCCTGGACCGTCTCGCTGGCGCTGGTCGCGGTCTACATCGTGGCGATGGGGCTGACGGTCCGGGTCTATTACCGCCGTGTCGTCGGCCTCGACCGGCGGACCGCCCTGCTGTGCGCGATGCCGGGCGGCATGGCCGAGCTGACCTCGATGGCGCGCAGCATGGGCGCCGACGACCGGCAGGTGGCGCTGGCCCATACCTCGCGGATCTTCCTCGTGGTCTGCCTGATCGCGCTGTGGTCGCGGTTCTTTCTGGGCATCGGCGCGGCCGAGACGGCCGGTCCGGCGGCGGGGCTGGCCGATGCCCGCGCCCTCGACCTCGCCGGGCTGGCGGCGGCCGGTGTGGCGGGGTTCCTGCTCGCGCCCCGGCTGCGGCTGCCGGCGCCGGCGCTGGTGGGCCCCATGCTGGTCAGCGCCGCGCTCCATCTCTTCGGCTGGCTCGAGAGCGCCCCCCCGCGCGAGGCGGTCACGCTGGCGCAGATCGTGCTGGGCGCCACCATCGGCTGCCGCTTCGTCGGGATCCGGCCGTGGGTCGTGCTGCGCGCCCTGCTGTTCGGCCTCGGCGCCGCGATCGCGATGCTCGGGGCGACGGCGGTGCTGGCGCTCGCGATCCACGCGGCGCTGGGGCAGGATCTGGTGGCGGTGATCATCGCCTTTGCCCCCGGCGGCTTCACCGAGATGAGCCTCGTGGCGCTGGCCATGGATGTCGATGCCGCCTACGTCGCCAGCCACCACACGGTTCGGCTGATCCTCGTGGTCCTGCTGACCCCGCTGATCCTGCGTCTCCTGCCCGGAGGCTGACCGCGCGGGACCGGCCGCACGGGCGAACACGTCTTGGTGACCGCCACCGCGCTCCGGGCGCCGTGGGCGCAGAAAGCGCTTGCCTCGGCACGGCCTTCCGGGGCATGTGTTACATTATCGTCACAGTCCGAGGATAATCGGGCTTGGCATGTCCAACACGAAGGAGGAGATCATGCTCAACCGTCGAGTTCTGCTCGGCGCCGGCACGGCTGCCACGCTTGGCTTCGCCGCGGCCGCCGATGCCCGCACGCCCATCGAGATGTGGATCGGCCTGACCGGCCCGGCGCAGGAGCTGCTGATGCAGTTCGGTCAGGAATTCAACGCGATGCAGGACGAGTTCGAGGTCAACGTCGCGTTCCGCGGCCAGTATCCCGAACAGCGCGCCGCCGCCATCGCCGCCTTCCGCGCCGGCAACCCGCCGCACATCATGCAGATGTTCGACGCCGGCACCGGCGACATGTTCGCCGCCCGCGATGCCATCGTCCCGATCACCGAGGTCTATGCCAAGGCCGGGCTCGAGTTCGACCCCGGGATCTTCCTCGCCCCGGCGCGGGCCTATTACGGCGCCCCCGACGGCACGCTGTTCTCGCAGCCGATGAACGTCTCGACCGCGGTGATGTTCTACAACCGCGACATCCTCTCGGCCGCCGGGGTCGAGGCCCCTCCCGCCACCTGGCCCGAGCTGATCGAGGCCGCCCGCGCCATCACCTCCTCCGGCGCGGCGCCCTGCGGATTCACCTCGACCTGGATCGCCTGGATCATGCTGGAGCAGATGTCGGCGATCCACGACATGCCCATCGGCACGCTGCAGAACGGCCGCGCCGGCCTCGGCGCCGAGCTGACCTTCGACAACGAGCTGATCACCCGCACCGTCGCCACCCTGGCCGAGCTGCAGTCCGACGGCAGCTTCAGCTACGGCGGGCGCTCGAACGACGCGGCGGCCAAGTTCATCGCCGGGCAGTGCGGGATGCTGATGCAGTCCTCGGGCGGGCATGCCGCCATCGAGCGCGACCTCGAGGGCGAGTTCGGCGTCGCTTTCCTGCCGCACTGGCCCGACCTGATCGACGAGCCGCTGAACTCGATCATCGGCGGCGCCAGCCTGTGGGTGTTCAACGCCGCGAACCGCACCGAGGACGAGTTCCGCGGCGTCGCCGAGTTCCTCGCCTACCTCGCCTCGCCCGAGGTGATGCAGCGCTTTGCGGAGGGCACCGGCTTCCTGCCCGCCACCAACGCCAGCTTCGAGGCGATGGAGGGCTTCTTCGCCGAGAACCCGGGCCGCGACGTGCCGGTGCTGCAACTGCTGCGCGGCGAGCCGAGCGAGAACTCGGCCGGCTATCGCTTCGGCCGCTGGACCGAGATCCGCGACTTCTTCCACGAAGAGGTCGAGCGGGCGCTGCAGGGCGCGGTGACGCCCGAGGCCGCCGTCCGCTCGGCGATCGAGCGCGGCAACGCGGCGCTGCGCGCCTTCGAGCGGACCGCGTCGAACTGACCCCCTGACCCTGTCCCGGGCGCCTGCCGCCCGGGGGCCCGTCCCGCGCACCCCCCGGTGCGCGGGACTCCTCCCTGTCCTGCCGCCGAGGAGCCCCCCATGCGCCGCCGCGTGATCTTCGAGCACAAGCTGCTGCCCTATCTGCTGCTGGCGCCGCAGCTCGCCATCACGGCGGTGTTCTTCCTCTATCCGGCCGCGATGGCGATGTGGATGTCGCTGTTGCGCGAGGACATGTTCGGCCTGTCGAGCGAATTCGTCTGGTTCGAGAACTACGAGATCGTGCTGAGCGACCCGAACTATGTGGCCGCGCTCCAGCGCACGGCGGTCTTCAGCGTGTCGGTGGCGCTGCTGGCGCTGTTGCCGGCGCTCTTGCTGGCGGTGATGGTGGACAAGATGATCAAGGGGGTGACGGCGATGCGCACCATCCTGATCATCCCCTATGCCATCGCCCCCGCCATCGCGGGCGTCCTGTGGCTGTTCATGTTCAACCCGTCGGTGGGCACCGTCAGCGGGGTGATGCGCAGCCTCGGCATCCCCTGGAACCCGACGCTGAACGGCACCCACGCCATGATCCTCGTGATCCTCGCCTCGGCCTGGAAGCAGATCAGCTACAACTTCCTGTTCTTCCTCGCCGGGCTCCAGGCGATCCCCAAATCGCTGCTGGAGGCCGCGGCCATCGACGGCGCGGGCTCCACCCGGCGGTTCTGGACCATCGTCTTTCCGCTGCTGTCGCCCATCACCTTCTTCCTCGTGACGGTGAACATCGTCTATGCCTTCTTCGACACTTTCGGGGTGATCCATGCGGTCACCCAGGGCGGGCCTGCGCGCGCCACCGAGGTGCTGGTCTACAAGGCCTGGTACGACGGCATCATCGCCACCGATTTCGGGCGGTCGGCGGCGCAGTCGGTCATCCTGATGGTGGTGGTGATCGGCCTCACCGCCATCCAGTTCCGCTATATCGACCGCAAGGTGACCTACTGATGCAGACGATGAACGACCGCACCCAGTGGGTGCCGATCCTGATCATCACGCTCGGGGTCGCCATCACCGCCTTTCCGCTGTGGATCACCTTCGTCGCCTCGACGCTGACCAACCGCATGATCGCCCAGGGGATGCCGGTGCTGCCGGGCGACCAGATGATCCCCAACTACATGCAGGCGCTGTTCGACAGCGCCACCACCCGGATCGTCTCGCCCCCGGTGTGGTCGATGATGTGGAACAGCTTCATCATGGCCATGGTGATCGCGGTGGGCAAGATCGCGATCTCGATCATCTCGGCCTATGCGGTGGTGTTCTTCAGCTTTCCCGGCCGGATGCTGTTCTTCTGGATGATCTTCATCACCCTGATGCTGCCGGTCGAGGTTCGGATCGTGCCGACCTATCAGGTGGTGGCCGATCTGGGGATGCTGAACACCTATGCCGGGCTGACGATCCCGCTGATCGCCTCGGCCACCGCCACGCTCCTGTTCCGGCAGTTCTTTCTCACCATCCCGGACGAGCTGGTGGAGGCCGCCAAGATCGACGGCGCCGGCCCCATCCGGTTCTTTCGCGACGTGGTGCTGCCGCTCTCGGCGACCAACATCGCGGCGCTCTTCGTGATCCTCTTCATCTATGGCTGGAACCAGTATCTCTGGCCCCTCCTCATCACCACCACGGCGAGCATGAGCACCATCGTCATCGGGATCACCCAGATGATCGGCTCGGGCGATGCGATGACCGACTGGAACACGGTGATGGCGACGACCGTGCTGGCCATCCTGCCGCCGATGCTGGTGGTGATCGTGATGCAGCGCTGGTTCGTCAAGGGCCTCGTCGATACCGAGAAGTGAGCGAACACATGGCCACCATCCACATCCGCGACGTCCGCAAATCCTATGGCACCACCGAGGTGATCAAGGGCATCGACTGCGCCGTCGGCGACGGCGACCTTCTGGTCATGCTGGGGCCGTCGGGCTGCGGCAAGTCCACGCTCCTGCGCATGGTCGCGGGGCTCGAGCGCATCAGCGAGGGCGAGATCGCCATCGGCGGGCGCGTCGTCAACAAGCTCGAGCCCAAGGACCGCAACATCGCCATGGTGTTCCAGAACTATGCGCTCTATCCGCACATGAGCGTGTTCGACAACATGGCCTACGGGCTGAAGATCCGCGGGATGCCCAGGGCCGAGATCCAGCGCGCCGTGCAGGAGGCCGCCGCGATCCTGGAGCTGACGCCCTTTCTCGACCGCAAGCCGCGGCAGCTCTCGGGCGGGCAGCGCCAGCGCGTCGCCATGGGCCGCGCCATCGTCCGCGACCCGCAGGTGTTCCTGTTCGACGAGCCGCTCTCGAACCTCGACGCGAAACTCCGCAACCAGATGCGGGTCGAGATCCGCAAGCTCCAGCGCCGGCTCGGGGTCACCAGCCTCTATGTCACCCATGACCAGGTCGAGGCGATGACGCTCGCCGACCGGATCATGGTCATGCATTCGGGCGTGGCCGAGCAGGTGGGCACGCCGCTGGAGATCTATGCCCGCCCCGCCACCACCTTCGTGGCCGGTTTCATCGGCGCCCCGCCGATGAACTTCATGCCCGCCGAGATCGCCCCGGATGCGCTCTCGGCCCGACTGCCGGGCGGGCTCACGACCCCGCTGCCGCAGGGGCTGGCGCGCGGGCACGGGGGGCGCAAGGTCACGCTGGGGGTGCGGCCCGAGCATCTGCACCTCGGCCCGCCGCAGCCCGGCGACGTGGCGCTCCCGCTCGACATCGACCTGGTCGAGGCGCTGGGCGCCGACACCGTCGTCCACGGCCGGGTGGCCGACAGCGACGCCGAGCTGCTCGCCCGCCTGCCCGGCAGCGCGCAGGTGGCCGCGGGGCAGCGCCTCACCCTCTATCCCCACGCGGCCGAGCTGCACCTCTTCGACCCCGCCACCGGCCGGCGGCTCGATCCGGTGTGAAACCGGCGGGACGGCCCGGATGCGGGCGCCCGCGCGGCGTCGAGGCTGTCGGACCCGTCCGGCAAGGGCCGCAGCCGGTCGAAACGGGCCGACCCGCCCCGGTCGGCGCCACCGCCCGGCCGGTGCGGTCCGAAAGCCGCACCCCCAGCCCCTCCTCCAACCCCGCGGCCGCGGTGCTGAACCTCGCGGTCGCCATCACCGCAGCGAACATCCGGTCACGGGCGAGCCGGTCCATGGCTGCCCCTGAGGCGATGCCGCGGCGCCGCCGTGAACGCTTGCGTGAACGGCATCGACAGTGTCACATGGCTGTCATGCTCTGGTCCTAGTTGAGCGTGGCCACACTGCCTTCATGCCGACAGCAAGGAACTCCGACATGACACGTCTGCTCGCCGCCGTATCCCTGACCGCACTGATCGCCCTGCCCGCGACCGCCTTCGAGCTCGACCCGCGGTTCACCGACAATGACGGCGACATGCTTGCCGACATCCCCGAGGACCCCTCGCGCTGGGTCGATCCCTCGACGCTGATCTTCGCCTATACCCCGGTCGAGGATCCGGCCGTCTATGTCGAGGTCTGGGCCGAGTTCCTGGACCATCTGTCCGAGGCCACCGGCCGGCCGGTGCAGTTCTTCCCGGTGCAGTCCAACGCCGCCCAGATCGAGGCGATGCGGGCGGGCCGGCTGCACATCGCGGGCTTCAACACCGGCGGCGTGCCGCTGGCGGTGGCCTGCGCGGGCTTTCGCCCCTTCACCATCATGGCCGCCGAGGACAACAGCTTCGGCTACCGGATGTCCTTCATCACCCATGTGAACAGCGACATCCAGACCATCGAGGATCTGGAGGGGCGCACCCTCGCCTTCACCTCCGAGACCTCGAACTCGGGCTTCCGGGCGCCCTCCGCGCTGCTGCGCGACGAGTTCGGGATGGAGGCGGGCGTGCATTTCACCCCGGCCTTCTCGGGCGCGCACGACAACTCGGTCCTCGGCGTGGTCAACCTCGACTATGACGCCGCCGCCATCGCCGACGAGGTGATGTTCCGCATGGCCGCGCGCGATGTCATCGACCTGAACGACATCCGCACGATCTACGAGTCCGACCCGTTCCCGACCACCGGCTACGGCGTCGTCTACAACCTCACCCCCGAGCTGCAGGAGCAGATCCGCGAGGCGTTCTTCTCCTTCGACTGGGAGGGCACGGCGCTTTACGAAGAGTTCGCGGCCTTCGACATGACCAAGTTCATGCCGATCACATTCGAGGAGCATTGGGCCGTGGTCCGCGACATCGCCGCGGCGACCGGCACCAGCTTCGCCTGCAACTGACCGGGGCGTCGCCCCGCGCCACCGGCGGGCGGCTGCGCGCCGCCCGCCGGTCTCGTCTGTGTTCCTGCGAGAGGTCCGCCCGATGCTGACGGTCGAGAATCTGACCAAGGTCTACAAGACCGGCGACAAGGCGCTGACGGATGTCAGCTTCACCGTGCCCAAGGGGCAGGTGGTGGGGCTGATCGGTCCCTCGGGGGCGGGCAAGTCCACGCTGATCCGCTGCGTCAACCGGCTGGTGGAGCCGAGCTCGGGCACGGTGCGGCTGGGCGATCTGGACATCACCCGCCTGCGCGCGGGCGAGCTGCGCCGCGCGCGCCGCCGCATCGGCATGATCTTTCAGGAATACGCGCTGGTCGAGCGGCTGACGGTGATGGAGAACGTGCTGTCAGGCCGGCTGGGCTATGTGCCGTTCTGGCGCAGCTTCACCCGGCGTTTCCCGGGCGCCGACATCGCCAAGGCGTTCCGCCTGCTGGACCGCGTCGGCCTCTCGGCCCATGCCGACAAGCGCGCCGATGCGCTCTCGGGCGGGCAGCGCCAGCGGGTCGGCATCGCCCGCGCGCTGGAACAGGACCCCGAGCTGCTGCTCATCGACGAGCCGACCGCCAGCCTCGACCCCAAGACCAGCCGCCAGATCATGCGCCTGATCGTCGAGATCTGCCGCGAACAGGGCCTGCCCGCCATCATCAACATCCATGACGTCGTGCTGGCGCAGCAGTTCGCCGACCGCATCATCGGGTTGCAGGCGGGCCGGGTGGTGTTCGACGGCCCGCCCGCGGGTCTGACCGAGGCCGTGCTGACCCGCATCTACGGCGAGGAGGACTGGACCGCGATGCGCCAGTCCGCCGCCGAGGACGCCGCCGCCGAGGCCGAGGAGCAGGAGCAGGCCCGAAAGATGATGAGGGCGCTGTGACCGACGCCCCCCTGACCCGCGAGGCCTATCCGACGCGGTGGAAGCGCCCGCCGCAGATGGTGAAGTCGCGCTTCTGGCGCTATGCGCTCACCCTCGGCGCGCTGGTCTGGCTGGTGCTCGCGCTGGGCTCGATCGAGATCAACTGGCAGCGGCTGGTGATGGGCATCGACCGCGGCCAGCGCTTCATCGCGGGCTTCCTGCAACCCGACTTCACCACCCGCTGGCGCGACATCTCCCAGGGCCTGATCGAGAGCCTGACGATGACGCTGACCTCCACCGTGGTCGGCGTGCTGATCTCGATCCCCATCGGCATCGGGGCCGCGCGCAACATCGCGCCGGCCTGGATCTATGTCATCTGCCGCGGGATCATCGCCATCAGCCGCGCGCTGCAGGAGATCATCGTGGCGATCTTCTTCGTGGCGCTGTTCGGCTTCGGCGCCTTTGCCGGGTTCCTGACCCTCAGCTTCGCCACCATCGGCTTCATCGGCAAGCTGCTGGCCGAGGACATCGAGGACATCGACGAGACCCAGGCCGAGGCGATCCGGGCCACCGGCGCCTCGTGGTGGCAGGTGATCAACTATGGCATCCAGCCGCAGGTCATGCCCCGGCTGATCGGGCTGTCGCTCTATCGCCTCGACATCAACTTTCGCGAATCCGCCGTCATCGGCATCGTCGGGGCGGGGGGGATCGGGGCCACGCTGAACACCTCGCTGTCGCGGTTCGAGTATGACAGCGCGGGCGCCATTCTCATCATCATCATCGGCATCGTCATGATCTCGGAATACACCTCGGGCTATCTGCGCCGGTGGGTGCAATGAGCGCCCGCGACATCCCCGCCTCCGAGCTGCCGGTCTGGCACCACCGCACCCTCGCGGGGCGGCTTGCGCTCTATGCCGGCTGGCTGGGGCTGGTGGCGCTGTTCGTCTGGTGCTGGAACGTGATGACGGCGCGGACCATGTGGGTGTTCGTCTGGGACGCGCCCAATGCCGCGGCCGACCTTGCCTCGCGCGCATGGCCCCCGCGCTGGTCCTACATGGAGCGGCTCTGGGCCCCCCTCTGGGACACCATCAACATCGCCACGCTGGGCACGCTGCTGGGCATCGTGCTGGCGGTGCCGCTGGCGTTCCTTGCGGCCTCGAACACCACGCCGTCGCGGCTGTTCCTGCGGCCCTTCGCGCTCTTCTGCATCGTCGCGTCGCGGTCGATCAACTCGCTGATCTGGGCGCTTCTGCTGGTGTCGATCCTCGGGCCGGGGCTGCTGGCGGGCATCCTCGCCATCGGCTTCCGCTCGGTCGGCTTCATCGGCAAGCTCCTCTACGAGGCCATAGAGGAGACCGACGTGCGCCAGGTCGAGGCCATCGCCGCCACCGGCGCGAGCGGGGCGCAGGTGCTGCATTACGGGATCGTGCCGCAGGTGCTGCCGACATTTTACGGCATCTCGGTGTTCCGCTGGGACATCAACATCCGCGAGAGTGCGATCCTGGGGCTGGTGGGGGCCGGCGGGATCGGGGTGCAGCTGCAATCGAGCCTGAACCTGCTCGCCTGGCCGCAGGTGACGCTGATCCTTCTCGTGATCCTCGGCACCGTGGTGGTGAGCGAGTGGGTCTCGGCCCGGGTCCGCCACGCCATCATCTGACCCGCTCCGGCAGGCTTGCGACGCGCCTCAGCCGGCCAGCGCCGGGGGAAGGTGCCGGGCGAGGTGATCGGCCAGCAGCCGCACTCGCACGCCCTGGCGCAGGTCGGCATGCAGCACCAGCCAGCACTCCAGCGTGACCGCCACCTCCCGCGCCAGCACCGGGCGCAGCTCGGGCTCGCGCCGCGCGATGCCGGCCTGCATCACCCCGATCCCCAGCCCCGCCCGGATCGCGTTCGCCTGCGCCGCCTCGCGGTCGCAGCGCAGGCGGATCAGGCCACGCGCGATGCCGGCCCGGGCAAACCCTCCAGCGCGGCGGCATCGCGGTCCGGTCCGATGACGACGTGACCGGCCAGCGCCCCGGACGTCGCGGGCGTGCCGTGCCGCTCCAGATAGCGGGCATGGGCAAAGAGCCCGAGGCGGACGTCCGCGAGCTTGCGCGCCACCAACCCCGACTGCGTCGGCCGGACCATCCGCAGCGCCAGATCGGCCTCGCGCCGCAGCAGGTCGTCCGAGCGGTTCGACAGCGCCAGCTCCACCGCCAGCCCGGGATGCGCGGCCATCAGCGGCGCGAGGACGGCGGGCAGCACCTCGGCCCCCAGCACCTCGGAGGCCGCCAGCCGCACGACCCCGCGCGCGGCCTCGGGCGGCGCCGAGGCCGCGCGCTCCAGCGCCGCCGCCGAGGCCGCCATCGCGCGCGCCTCGGGCAGCATCTGCGCGCCCAGATCGCTCAGGCCCATGCCCTGCGGCCCGCGCAGGAACAGCGTGGCGCCGAGCGAGGCCTCCAGCAGGTCGACATGGCGGCTCACCGTCGGCTGCGTCAGCCCCAGCGCCCGCGCCGCGCCCGACAGGCTGCCTGCCTCGACCACGGCGACGAAGCTGCGCCAGTGGTCCCAGTGGATCGGTGCCGTACCCATGGGTTTTTCTATACCCGCCATCGGGGTTTCGGCAATTCCCGGATGGCCCGGACCCGGCTATCCGGGGCCTGCCCCGACCGGAGGACCCCGTCATGACCGCCCTGCTGCCCCTCTCCCTCGCGCTTCTCGCCGCCCTCGCGCTGGCCGCAGCCCGGGCCCCGCGCGACGGCTTCGAGGCCGGGATCTTCATCGCCGCCCCGCCCGCCCGCGTCTGGGCGCTGCTGACCGACCCCGGCGCCCATGCCGCCTGGAACCCGATGGTGCAGGCCGTCGAGGGCCGCTTTGTCCCCGGCCGCCGCGTCCGGCTGACGATGCGCATGCCCTCGGGTGGGACCGTGCGCTTTCGCCCGCGGGTGCTGGTCGCCGATCCGGAGCGCGAGCTGCGCTGGCTCGGGCGGCTCGGCCTGCCGCGGCTGTTCGTAAGCGGCCGCTGACCACCCTTGGGCTTGCGGCTTGACTATTCGCTGAAGTTCCAGGGCATGAGCTCGGCGATGTCGCGCTGCATGTGGTTGTCGAGGATCTTGCGCAGCGTGGCGGCGATGTAGGGTGAGACGGGACCGTGGCGCCAGTGGCG
>Ga0213835_100205_pt1 | contig 69940 bp, 68 predicted proteins | sample SWPATP01_FD_160576 | JGI IMG/M metagenome (GOLD analysis project Ga0213835, IMG submission 160576) | Coastal seawater microbial communities from Marineland, Florida, United States - SWPA TP0 #1 | ecosystem: Environmental > Aquatic > Marine > Coastal | place: USA: Florida | collected 2016-08-05 | reverse complement strand
CCGCCCTGCACCAGGTCGACGTAGGCGGCGTTGTTGATCAGCGTGAGGACCTTCTTGGCGCCCATGCGCTTGGCCAGCATCGACGACATGATGTTGACCTCGTCGTCGTTGGTCAGCGCGCAGAAGATGTCGCACTCCTCGATGTTCTCCTCTTCCAGCAGGCGCTTGTTGGTGGCGCTGCCGTGCAGCACCACGGTGCGGTTGAGGCGTTCGGAGAGCACCGTGCAGCGCTCCAGGCCATGCTCGATGATCTTGACCTGGTGGCTGTGCTCGAGGTGTTCGGCGAGACGCTCGCCGATGTTGCCGCCGCCGGCGATCACCACCCGGCGGAAGTCGCGGTCGACCCGGCGCAGCTCGCTCATCACCGCGCGGATGTCGCGCCGGGCGGCGATGAAGAAGACCTCGTCGTCGGCCTCGATCACGGTGTCGCCACGCGGGATGATCGGCCGGTTGCGGCGGTAGATGGCCGCCACCCGGGTGTCGACGCTGGGCATGTGGCGGCGCAGGAAGCCGAGGTCCTGACCCACCAGCGGGCCGCCGTAGTAGGCCTTCACCGCCACCAGCTGCACCAGGCCGCCGGCGAACTCGAGCACCTGCAGTGCACCGGGGTGTTCGATCAACCGGCGAATGTGGTCGGTGACCACCTGCTCGGGGCTGATCAAGACGTCGATGGGCACCGCCTCGTGGGCGAACAGCCCCTTGCGGGTGAGGTAGGCGGTGGCGCGCACCCGGGCGATCTTGGTGGGTGTGCGAAACAGGGTATGGGCGACCTGGCAGGCGATCATGTTGACCTCGTCCTGGCTGGTCACCGCGATCAGCATGTCAGCATCTTCGCAGCCGGCCTGGCGCAGCACCACAGGGTAGGAGCCGGGGCCCACCACGGTGCGGATGTCGAGCCGGGTGTGCAGCTCGCGCAGCCGTTCGCCGTCGGTGTCCACCACGGTGATGTCGTTCTCCTCGCGGGCCAGGTGTTCGGCCAGCGTGCCGCCGACCTGGCCGGCCCCCAGGATGATGATTTTCATATGCTGTCAGGCCCATCAAACGACTCTGCGACGCCGATATGGCGCCGCAGCATCCGCGGCTAGCATAAACCAGCCGCAGGGGATGTAACAGGTGCGTGTGGTGAGGCCACCGTCAGTCGAGGGTGAAGCCCACCTTGATGGTGACCTGCCAGTGGCCGACCCGGCCGTTCTCGATATGGCCGCGGGTATCCACCACTTCGAACCAGCGCATGCCGTGCAGGCTCTGGGATGCCTTTTCCAGGGCGCGTTGGATGGCGTCCTCGATGCCCTTTTCCGAGGAACCGGTCAGCTCGATGTGCTTGTAGACGTGATCGCTCATGGGTGCTCCTTGCTCAAGTGATCGGTGGCAGGGCGCGTCAGCCCTGCTTCCTCAGTCTGGCATAAAAGAAACCGTCGTGACTGTCGGGCTCGGGCAGCAGCTGGCGCCCGGCGCCCACCGCCCGGCCCCAGCTCACCTCCCCGGGAGTGGTGACGACGGCATCCGGGGTGCGCTCGAGGAAGGCCTGGATCTGTTCGTCGTTCTCCTCGCGCAGCACCGAGCAGGTGGCGTAGAGCAGCGAGCCGCCGGAGCGCAGCAGGGGCCACAGATTGTCGAGCAGGCGTGCCTGCAGCTCGGCCAGTTTGGCTATGTCGGTGGCGCGCCGCAGGCGCTTGATGTCGGGATGGCGACGGATCACACCGGTACCGGAGCAGGGCGCGTCGAGCAGGATGGCGTCGAAGGGCGTGCCGTCCCACCAGTCGCGCCCGGTGGCATCGGCGTGCACCAGCGTGGCCGAAAGGCCGAGGCGCTCCAGGGTATCCTCGACCCGGGCCAGGCGTACGGCGTCGCTGTCCAGCGCCAGCAGTTCGATGTCGAACAGTTCCAGCAGGTGTGCCGTCTTGCCGCCCGGTGCGCAGCAGGCGTCCAGCACGCGGCCGCCGGGGCGCGGCGCCAGGGCCGGCCCCAGCAGTTCGGCGGCGAGCTGGGCCGCTTCGTCCTGCACGCTGACGTCGCCCTCGACGAAGCCGGGCAGCGCCTGGACGTCGCAAGGCTTCTCCAGTACCAGGCCGTCGGGGGAATGGGTGCACAGCCGCGCTTCGATGCCGCTTTCGATCAGCCTGGCCAGGTAGGCTTCGCGGTCACCGCGACGGCGGTTGATACGCAGAGCCATGGGGCCGGGCTGATTGTTGGCCTCGGCAATGGCGCGCCAGTCGTCGGGCCAGGCCTGGCGCAGGGCCTTGAGCAGCCAGCGCGGATGCAACAGCGCCACCGCCGGGTCCTGGTCGACCTCGGCCTGCAGCGCGGCGGATTCGCGGGTGAGTCGGCGCAGGCAGCCGTTGAGCACCTTGGTCGCCCACTCCTTGCCCAGCTGGCGTGCGGCGCCGGCGGTCTCGCCCACGGCGGCGTGGGCCGGAATGCGCAGGTAGAGCAATTGATAGATGCCCAGCAGCAGCAGCGCCTGAACGTCGGCGTCGCGGGCCTTGAACGGGGTCTTCAAGAGCAGTGCCGCCAGCGCCTCGAGCCGCGGCAGGGTGCGGCATACGCCGTAGCACATCGCCTTGAACAGCGCGCGGTCGCGAGTCACCACCTGATGGTCGTCGAGGTCGCTGAGCGAGCCCTTGGCGGTGATCACGGGCACCAGGGCGCGAGCGGCGCTGGCGCGAACCGCCTGGCCGCCGTCCTGCACCGACTTGCCGGCGCGGGTGGATGGCGTGGAACGGTGCATCAGACGCTCTCCTCGTTGGCTTGTCCGAGAACGTGTCCGGGATGGAGTCGCTCGTGACGGGCGTTGAGCAGGTCGCGGGCCGCCAGCGGCTTGCCGCCCGGCAACTGCGCCTGAGTGACCCGCAGTACCTCGCTACCCTGCTGGCCGCAGGCAATACGCAGTGCATCCGCATCGGGCGCCAGCAGGGTGCCCGGCACGCTGGCGGGCTCGTCATCGCGTGCGATGCCGGCCTCGGCCATCAACAGGCGCAGGCGCTCGCTGCCCAGGTGGCACCAGGTGACCGGCCAGGGGTTGAAGGCGCGTACCTTGGCGGCAAGCTCGGCGGCGGGGCGGCTGAAGTCCAGCTCGGCCTCGGCCTTGGAGAGCTTGGCGGCATAGGTGACGCCCGCCTCGGGCTGTGGCGTGGCGGCGAGCCCTTTGCCTGCCAGGGCATCCAGCGCCTCGACGATCGCCTCGCCGCCCAGCCGGGCAAGCGTGTCGTGCAGTTCGCCGCCGGTGGTGGTCGCGGTGATGGGGGTGCGCTTCACCAGCAGCATGTCGCCGGTATCGAGCCCGGCATCCATCTGCATGATGGTCACGCCGCTCTCGCTGTCGCCGGCCTCGATGGCGCGCTGGATCGGTGCCGCCCCGCGCCAGCGTGGCAGCAGCGAGGCGTGCACGTTGAGGCAGCCCAGGCGGGGGGTGTCGAGCACTGCCTGGGGCAGGATCAGGCCGTAGGCCACCACCACCATGAGGTCGGCCTCGAAGGCGGCCAGCTCGCCCTGCACCTCGGCGCTCTTGAGCGTCGCGGGCTGCAGTACCGGCAGCCCGTGCTCGATGGCGAGCGACTTGACCGGACTGGCGGTGAGCTTGCGGCCGCGGCCGGCCGGGCGGTCGGGCTGGGTGTAGACGGCGATCACCTGATGCTGACTTTGCAGCAGGGCCGCCAGGCTGGCGGCAGCGAAATCGGGGGTGCCGGCGAAGATGATGCGCAGAGGTCGGGACATGAGTCGAGCCTTGCCAATGAACGGTTGCCCTCATCATAACGGAGGCGGCCGCAAACGACGAAGGCCGGCGCACCGGCGCCGGCCTTCGTTTGCCGTCGTTCTGGGTCAGGCAGACTGCATCAGCTTGTGACGCTTCTGCATCTTCTTGAGCACGCGGTCGCGCTTGAGCGGCGAGAGATAGTCGACGAACAGCACGCCTTCGAGATGGTCGTACTCATGCTGAATGCAGTGGGCCAGCAGGCCGTCCGCCTCGAGCTCGTAGGGCTTGCCGTCGCGGTCCAGCGCCTTGAGCTTGACCTTCAGTGCACGCGGCACCTCGGCATAGTACTCGGGGATCGACAGGCAACCCTCGGACATCAGCTCGCGCTCTTCGCCGATCGGCGTGTACTCGGGGTTGATCAGCACCAGGGGGTGCGAACGCTCCTCGCTGACGTCCATCACGATCACGCGGCGGTGTACGTCCACCTGGGTGGCGGCAAGGCCGATGCCGGAGGCGTCGTACATGGTTTCGAGCATGTCGTCGACCAGCCGGCGCACCTCGTCATCGACCGTCTCGACCGGCGCCGCCCTGGTGCGCAGCCGCTCGTCGGGAAATTCGAGGATAGTCAATTTGGCCATGGCGTTGGAACCACCGTTATGCTGTCATTCGGGGATTGCCCCTATTCTAGGGGTTGGCGCGCCAGGGTGAAACCGGCGGCCGCATATCGATTCAATAGTGTTGGACTATAGCATGGCACCTCGGTTCCGGGTGTGGATGCGTTGCGCAGGGCAGCTGCGGTGAAGGGCGGGGGAGCGGACGGGATGCACAAGAGTACGAAGCGGAAGCCCGGCGGGCCGCTGACGAGAGCGCTGATGAAAAGAGCTCTGATGAAGAGCGCGCTGAGCTGGGGCAGCGGCATGGCGCTGCTGCTCTGCGCTGCACTGGCTCAGGCCCAGGGGCTCAGTTGGGACCGGGGCCTGCGCAGCGATGCGCCGGATCGCTATACGGTGGTGCGTGGCGATACCCTGTGGGACATCTCGGGACGTTTCCTGCGCCATCCCTGGCAGTGGCCGGAGGTGTGGCAGGTCAATCCGCAGATTCGCAACCCGCACCTGATCTACCCCGGCGACGTGGTCTATCTCTACGACTGCAACGGACGCCCTTGCCTGGGGCTCGAACGCGGTCAGGGCGAGGTGCGGCTCTCGCCCGAGGTGCGCCGCGTGCCCGTGCGTGAGGCCATCGAGCCGATTCCTCTCGATGCGGTACGCCATTTCCTGCGCGATCATCGGGTCGTCGACGATCCCGAAGCCTTGCACGAGCTGGCCTATGTGGTGGCCGGCAACGACCGGCGCATCATCAGCGGCGCGGGGGATCGGATCTATGCACGCGGCGAGCTGCAACGCGGACTGCGCTACGGCATCTACCGCGTGGGCGACCGCTACCAGGATGCCGCCAGCGGCGAACTGCTGGGTCTGGAGCTGATCAGCATCGGTCGGGCGCGAGCCGAGCGCAGCGAAGAGGACATTGCGATCATGGAGGTCGTCTCCGCCAGCCAGGAAGTGCGCAACGACGACATCGTGCTGCCGATGGAGGAGCGCGAGCTGGTCAGCGAGTTCGTGCCGCGGGCGCCCGACCACGACGTGCAGGGCACCATTCTGGCGGTGCCCGGTGGCGTGCGCTTCATCGGCCGGCTGCAGGTGGTGACGCTGGACCGGGGGCGTCGTGACGGTCTCGAAACCGGGCACGTTCTGCAGGTCGAGCAGCAGGGCGAGCGCATCGTCGACCCGCGCACCGGTGAGTCGCTGCGCCTGCCCGGCACCGATGCCGGCCTGATCATGGTCTTCCGGCCCTACGAGAAGGTGAGCTACGGCCTGGTGATGCAGGCGACGCGCACCCTTGAAGTCGGCGACCGCGTGCACAACCCCCGGCGCGGGGTGGGAGTGGCGCAGCGGTGAAGGCAAGAGAGACGGTACCCGGCCAACAGGAGTGGCTGGTATTGACGAAGCTGCCGGGCGTGGGCTCGGCGCGGCTGGCCGAGATCGCCGCGGCCGCCCCCGACTGGCCCGCCGGCTGGCTGGCCCGGCTGCCGCATCAGGCGGCCACGATGCTGCGCCACTGGCTCGACCACCCGGGGCGCAGCCCGCTGACCGAGGCGCTGGAGGCCGATCGGGCCTGGCTCACGGCCGCCCCCGGGCGGCATCTGCTGCATCCGGGCCACCCGGCCTGGCCGACGCTGCTGGAACAGATCGGCGACCCGCCGCCGTTGCTCTGGGGAGTCGGCGACCTGGCCGCACTGGAGCCGCCCGGACTTGCCATCGTCGGTACCCGTCGACCCACCCGCGACGGACTCGCCAACGCCGCCCGCTTCGGGCGCGAGCTGGCCAGCCGCGACTGGTGCGTGGTCAGCGGGCTGGCGCTGGGCATCGACGGCGCGGCCCAGCAGGCCGCCATCGAGGCCGGTGGGCGCAGCGTGGCGGTGCTGGGCTGCGGCGCCGACGTCATCTATCCGCCGCGCCATGGGCGGCTCTATCATCAGCTGCTCGATCATGGCGGACTGGTGCTCTCCGAATACTCGCCCGGCACACCCGCCCGCTCCGGCTTCTTTCCTCGTCGCAATCGCATCGTCACCGGCATGTCGCTGGGCGTGCTGGTGGTGGAGGCCGCCGAGAAGAGCGGCTCGCTGGTCAGCGCCCGGCTCGCCATGGAGCAGAACCGCGAGGTCTTCGCGCTGCCCGGCTCGATCAACAACCCCCAGGCCCGCGGCTGCCTGCAGCTGATTCGCCAGGGCGCGGTGCTGGTGCGTGACGTCGACGACATCCTCGAGGAGCTCAGCCACTGGGCGGCCGCGGTGGTGCCCATGGTTGCCTCTCAGGCGCCCGACACCGAGGGCGGCAGCGTGGCCGATCCGCTGCTGCGCTGGCTGAGCGACTCGCCCTCTCCCCTCGATGCGCTGGTGAACCTGACCGGCCTGAGCGTGCCCGACTGTCAGCGACGGCTGCTGGAACTCGAGCTCGAAGGCCGTGCCGCCCAGGCCCCGGGCGGCTGGGTGCGCCTGCCGGAGACCGCCTGAGCGTGCTAGCATATCGACCTTTCTTGATCGCCGCGGCCACCTGGCTGCGGCGGCTGCACTGCCCGCAGGAGACTCCATGATCGTGGCCGATACCCTGGATGCCGCCGTTGCCGCGCTGCGTGATGGCGGCGTGATTGCCTACCCCACCGAAGGCGTGTGGGGGCTGGGCTGTGATCCCGACAACGACGCGGCCGTGGCGCAGCTGCTGCGGCTCAAGCAGCGCGACCCGGCCAAGGGGCTGATCCTGATCGCCGCTTCCATCGAGCAGTTCGCCCCCTGGCTCGAAGGGCTGCCGCCGGAGCTGCATGCGCCGCTGGTCGCCAGTTGGCCGGGGCCCAACACCTGGCTGGTGCCGGACAACGGCCGTACCCATGCGTTGGTGCGCGGTGCCCATGAGTGCGTGGCGCTGCGGGTCAGCGATCACCAGGGCGTCATCGCACTGTGCCAGGCCTTCGGTGGGCCCATCGTCTCGACCTCGGCCAACAAGGCCAGCGAACCCTCGGCCATGAGCGCCGCCGAGGTGCGCGAGATCTTCGGCGACGAACTGGATGCCATCGTCGAAGGCGAGCTGGGTGGGCTCGACCGGCCCAGCACCATTCGCGATCTGCGCAGCGGCCGGGTGCTGCGGGCCTAGTTTGCGGGCGACGCCAACGACGGCGCCAGCCATGCTGGCGTTGAGAAGTGAGCGACGAGGAGAGACAAGGTGCGAGCCAATCTCGAAACGGTGAAGAGCTACCTGCTCGACCTGCAGGACCGGCTGTGCGATGGCCTGGCCGCCGAGGACGGCGGTGCCGGGTTTCGCGAGGAGAGCTGGCAGCGCGAGGCCGGCGGTGGCGGCCGTTCCCGGGTGATGGAGCACGGTCGCGTGTTCGAGAAGGGCGGGGTCAATTTCTCCCACGTTCACGGCGACCGGCTGCCGCCCTCGGCCACCGTGGCCCGGCCCCAACTTGCCGGTCGCGGCTTCCATGCGGTGGGCGTCTCCTGGGTGCTGCATCCAGAAAACCCCCACGTGCCGACCAGTCACGGCAACGTGCGTTTCTTCATTGCCGAGAAGGAGGGCGAGACGCCGGTGTGGTGGTTCGGCGGCGGCTTCGATCTCACCCCCTACTATCCGGTGTACGAGGACGTGGTGCACTGGCACCGGGTGGCCCGCGACGCCTGCGCCCCCTTCGGCGCCGAGGTCTACCCGCGCTTCAAGGCGTGGTGCGACGAGTACTTCTACCTGAAGCATCGCGAGGAGACCCGTGGCGTAGGCGGGCTGTTCTTCGACGACTTCAACGAGTGGCCATTCGACGACTGCTTCGCCTTCCAGCGCGCGGTGGGCGACGCCTTTCTCGATGCCTACCTGCCCATCGTCCGGCGCCGGCGCGATACCCCCTGGAGCGAGCGCGAGCGCGACTTCCAGCTCTACCGTCGCGGCCGCTACGTGGAGTTCAACCTGGTGTGGGACCGCGGCACCCTGTTCGGGCTGCAGAGCGGCGGGCGTACCGAATCGATCCTGATGTCGATGCCGCCGCTGGCGCGCTGGGAGTACGGCTGGACGCCCGAGCCGGGGACGCCGGAAGCGAAGCTGTATGAAGATTATCTGCGTCCCCGCGACTGGCTGAGTGAAAAGACAGGGGGAGGAGTCTCTTCATGACTGACCGCTACTGCGTCTTCGGCAACCCCATCTCGCACTCGAAGTCGCCGCTGATCCATGCCGCCTTCGCCGCGCAGACCGGCGAGGCGCTCGAGTACACCGCCATCGAGGCGCCGCTGGACGACTTTGCCGGTACCTGGCAGCGCTTCGTGGCGCAGGGCGGACGCGGTGCCAACGTCACCGTGCCGTTCAAGGAAGAGGCCTTTCGGCTCTGCGATACCCTGAGCCGGCGCGCTCGACGGGCCGGAGCGGTCAATACGCTGGTGTTGGGCAAGAACGGTCACCGCAATGATTTCAAGATCTATGGCGATACCACCGACGGCGTCGGCCTGGTGCGCGATCTCGAGCACCATGGGGTGGCGCTGGAAGGGGCGCGTATCCTGGTGCTCGGCGCGGGCGGGGCGGTGCGCGGCGTGCTGGAGCCGCTGCTGGCAACGCGGCCGGCGCGTGTCCAGGTGGCCAACCGCACGGCGGCCAAGGCCGCGGCGCTGGCGGAAGATTTCGCCGACCTGGGCGAGATCCACGGCGGCGGTTTCGACGAAGTATCGGGGCCGTTCGATTTGGTGGTCAACGGTACCAGTGCCAGTCTTTCCGGCGATCTGCCGCCGCTGCCCGATGACCTGTTCGCCGAGGGCGCCACGGCCTACGACATGATGTACGGCGCCGAGCCCACCGTCTTCCTGCGCTGGGCCCAGGCCCGCGGGGCGCGGGGTATCGACGGGCTCGGCATGCTGGTGGAGCAGGCCGCGGAATCGTTCTTCCTGTGGCGTAACAAGCGTCCGGAGACGGGGCCGGTGAGGGAGAGGCTCCGACATTTGCTGAGGCACGAGCGTTGAAGTGGTGAGTTGACGCCTTCAACGCTGCTTCCTAGGTTGGGTTGGAGATATTCATGCCGGGCTGCGTCATCGGCATGAATAACAACTACAATCCGAGGAAAATACAGTGAAAAACAAGATCAGGGCCGGAGTGCCCATCCAACTCGTTTCCGCTGCGGTGAGCGTGGGGCTAATGGTAGCCGGCGGCCAGGTTCTGGCCCAGGAGCGTGTCGCTTCCATCGACCTGATGACCACCACCGAGTCCTACGATCCCATCCGCTACGAAGCCGCCTTCATCATCGCCGAGCGCTGGCGCGAACTGGGCTTCGAGGTCAACGTCCAGCCCACCGAGTTCAGCACCGCGCTGGAGCGCTTCTACGATCAGCAGGACTTCGACGCGACCATTCTGGGCTGGAGCGGGCGCACCGACCGCCTCGATCCGCAGTTCTTCCTCAGCACCCTCGATTCGCGCCAATCCAACCCCGGCGGCAACAACCCGGGAGGCTACGAGAATCCGGAGTTCGACGCGCTCTTCGATCAGCAGTCCCAGGCTTTCGACATGGACGAGCGCCAGCGCATCGTCCAGGAGATGCAGGAGCTCTACAAGCCCGACGCGCCGTTGGTGGTGCTGTTCCATCGCGACGAGGTGGTGGCCTTCAATCACGACGCCTTCGAAGGCATCAATCCCATGGCCGGCGAGGGGCTGTACAGCGAGTGGGGACCGATGGAGGCGCGCCCGGTGGGCGATCGCGCCACCCTGCGCATCGGCGGCCCGCAGGAGCCGGACAACCTCAATCCGCTGGCGTCCACCTCGGTGTGGGGCTGGAAGTGGATGCGCCTCTACTACGACCGCCTGGTGCGTCTCTCCGCCGACGTGGAGCCGCTGCCCTGGGCCGCCGAGTCGGTGGAGCAGGTCGACGACAACACCGTGGCCGTCACCCTGCGCCAGGGCATGACCTTCCATGACGGCGAGCCGGTCACCGCCGAGGACGTCGCCTTCACCTGGAACTACTATCTCGACCAGGACTACAGCTATTTCAACTCCTACCTGGACGCGCTGGAGCGGGCCGAACAGGTCGATGAATACACCGTGCACTTCCACCTGAGCGAACCGTCGGCCTCCTTCGCCAGCATCTCGCTGTCGCAGATCCCGATCCTGCCCAAGCATCTGTGGGAGGAGATCGAGGACGCTTCCACGCTTTCGCCCTCGCAGATTCCCACCGTCGGCTCCGGGCCCTTCGTGCACGAGCGCTTCGACCGCGGCGAGTTCATGGCGCTGAGCAAGTTCGAGGACCACTTCCACGCCGACGAGATCGCCGTGGACGGCGTCGAGTTCATCATCTACGCCGACATGGAGGGCGTCTACACCGGCCTGCAGACCGGCCAGATCGACGTCACCGCCTGGCGCATGGAGCCCGGCCAGATCGGCCTGGCCGAGGGTGAGGAGCACCTCACCGTGGTCAACGTGCCCGACTTCGGCTACTTCCACATGACCTACAACCTGCGCCGTGAGCCGTTCGACGACCGTGCCGTGCGTCGCGCGCTGACCATGGCCACCGACCGCGAGCGCATGGTCAACGTGCTGCTCGACGGTCGTGGCGAGGTGGGCTCCAGCGTGATCGCGCCAGTCAACACCTTCTGGCACGACCCCTTCGTCGAGCGCTTCGACTTCGACATGGAGGCTGCCCGGGCCGAGCTCGAGGAAGCCGGCTACGCCTGGGACGACGAAGGCCGCCTGGTCAGGTAAGCCTTTTTCGAGCCGCGTACGTTTCCCTCTCACCGCTCACAAGGCGGTGAGAGGGAGTGCCAGTCGTCAAGAGCGAGTCTTCCATGTCGTCACGCAGAAGCTATCTGATACGCCGTGTGCTGCACGGTCTGATGGCGTTGTTCATCATCGCCACGCTGCTGTTCTTTCTGTTCCGCCTGGGACTGCCCGATCCCACCGCCGCCCTGATCACCGAGGGGCTGAGCCCCGAGGAGCGTGAGCGCATCCGCGCCAGCTTCGGTCTCGACCGGCCGATCTGGGAGCAGTACTTCCTCTACCTGGCCAACATCCTGCAGGGCGATTTCGGCTACTCCTTCCACTACCGCGCACCGGTGGCCGACATCATCTGGGAACGACTCGGCAATACCATGGTGCTTATGCTGCCGGCGATCCTGCTGGCCTATGCCGTGGGCGTACCGCTGGGGGCCTGGCTCTCCTGGCGCCGCGGCAGCCGCACCGACACCACCGGCATCTTCGTTGGCCTGATGTTCCGCTCGGCGCCGATGTTCTGGACCGGCATGATCGCCATTCTGGTGTTCGGCATCGCGCTGGGCTGGCTGCCGACCAGCGGCATGCGCACGCTGCCCTATGAGGCCACGGGGTTCTTCGACAAGATCTTCACCCTCGACTTCCTCCACCACCTGATCCTGCCGGCGCTGGTGGTGGCGCTCTACTACCTGGGCTCGCCGCTGCTGATCATGCGCAACACCATGCTCGAGGTGTACGGCGAGGACTTCATCGAGATGGCCCGCGCCAAGGGCCTGCCGGAGCGGCGCATTCTCTACGCTCACGCCGCGCGCAACGCGCTGCTGCCGGTGGTGACCCAACTGGCGGTGACCGTGGGGCTGGCCGCTGGCGGTCAGGTAGTGGTGGAGGTGGTGTTCTCCTGGCCGGGGCTGGGGCGCGAGATCCTCAACTCGGTGCGCACCTCCGACTTCCCCCTGGCCCAGGCCAGCTTCCTGGTGATGGCGGCCTTCGTGGTCACCCTCAACCTGCTGGTGGACATTCTCTACACCTTGCTTGACCCGAGGGTGAGCTTCAAATGATCGGATCCCGCATACTCAAGAGCGCGCAGGAACCGCTGCGCGCCATGATCGGCGATCGCCTCTCCCTGGTGGGCGTCGTGGTGCTGTTGTCGATCATTGGCATGGCGCTGTTCGCGCCCTTTCTCTCCACCCATGAGCCGCTGGCGGTCAACGAGCGCGAAGAGGGCTCGCTGCTGGCGCGCAGCGTCGAGGGCGAGCGGACGCGCTGGGTGCAGCTGCCCGCTCTCGGCGAGCGTACCCTCAACGCGGCGGACTATCGCGACGGCGTGGGGCTGGCCGTGGGCCGTGACGGTGCCGCCTGGCGCTATCGCGATGGCGAGTGGAGCGAGCTCGAGGCGCCGCTCGCCGCGACCCTGATCGACGTTGCCATCGGCCCCGACGGCGCTGCGCTGGCGGTGGGGGTGGGCGGCGCCGTCGCCCTGCTCGACGATGCCGCCGCGGGCAGCGACTGGCAGGCCCTCGAGGCACCGGTGACGGTGGCGTTGACCGGCGTGACCTGGCTCGACGGTGCCACGGCGCTGCTGGTGGGCGTCGACGAGACGATCCTGCGCCTGGACGTTGCCAGCGGCGAGTTCGAGGCACTGGAAAGCCCGCTGGGGCGCGGCATGAGGCTCAACTCGGTGGCGGTGGATGCGGACGGCAGCGCCTGGATGGTGGGGGAACGCGGCCTGACCCTGCGCCTCGACCCGGACGACGACAGCCTGTCGCTGGAGCGGCTGCCCACCAACCGCGACCTCAATCACATCCACCTGGCCGAGAGCGGCCACGGCCTGATCGTCGGCGAACGCGGCACGCTGCTGGCGCGCAGCGCCGTGGGTGAGCGCTGGCAGAGCCAGGACTCCCCGGACTCCCGCGCCATGCGCGCCGGCTGGGTCACCGACGAAGGCCACGCCTTCGCCGTGGGCCGCAGCGGCATCGTGTTCGAGCGCGAGACGGACGAGTGGCGGCTGGTACCCAGCGAAGAGGAGCGCCACCTGCGCACCCTGATGGTCACCGGGGAGGACTATTTCGCCCTCGGCTCGGATCGCTTCGTCAACCGCCTGGCCCCGCCCTCCGGCGAGCACTGGTTCGGCACCGACCATCTCGGTCGCGACCTCTACAGCCAGAACGTGCACGGTTCGCGCATCGCCCTGCTGGTGGGCTTCATCGGTGCCGCCCTGGTGGTGCTGATCGGCGCCAACGTGGGGCTCGTCGCCGGCTATTTCCGCGGCCGCACCGAGACCGTGCTGATGCGTACCGTCGACGTCATGTACGGCATTCCCTTCGAGCCCTTCGCGCTGATCCTGGTGCTGCTGTTCGAGCCGAGCCTGCTGATCGTGATACTCGCCGTGTCGCTGCTCACCTGGCGCACCGTGGCGCGCCTGATCCGCTCCCAGGTGCTGAGCCTGCGCGAGCGGCCCTTCGTCAAGGCGGCGCGGGTGGCGGGCGCCTCGGACCTGCGCATCATGTATCTACACATCTTCCCCAACGTGATGCCGCTGGTCTTCCTCGAGCTCGCCATCATCGTCGGTGTGTCGATCATCGCCGAGGCGACGCTGTCGTTCCTCGGCCTGGGGCCGCCCCAGTCGATCTCCTGGGGCGGCATCCTGCACAACGCACGGCTCTCCGGCGCCTGGCGCGACGCCTGGTGGTGGAACCTGCCGCCGGGGCTGTTCATCATGATCACGGTGCTCTCCGTGTTCTTCATCTCCCGCTCGCTGGAGCTGGTCGCCAACCCACGCTTGAGGGCACGCCGATGACCGATCAACGACTGCTGAAGGTCGAGGACCTTGCCATTCACTACCGCACGGGGGCAGGGCCGGTGCAGGCCGTCGACGGCATCCACTTCGACCTGCGTCCCGGCGAGGCGCTGGGGCTGGTGGGCGAATCGGGCTGCGGCAAGACCACCGCGGCCAAGGCCATGCTGCGGCTGCTGCCACCCAACGGTGAGGTGCCCCGCGGACGCATCGACTTCGACGGGCGTGACCTGGTGGCGCTCGACGAAGAGAGCATGCGCAAGGTGCGTTGGAAAGAGATCGCCTGGATCTCCCAGGCGGCGATGAATGCGCTGGACCCGGTCTATACCGTGGGCGATCAGATCCTCGAGGCGATGAACGCCCACATCAAGATCGACCGCAAAACCGCCTGGGCCCACGCCGAGGAGCTGTTTCGTGCGGTAGGCATCGACCCGGGACGGCTCTCCGCCTACCCCCACGAGATGAGCGGCGGCATGAAGCAGCGCGCGGTGATCGCCATGGCCCTGGCGCTGGACCCGAAGCTGATCATCGCCGACGAGCCGACCACGGCGCTGGACGTGGTGACCCAGGCGCAGATCCTGGCGCGGCTCTCCAAGCTGCGCCGCGAGCGCGGTATGGGGCTTTTGTTCATCACCCACGACATCTCGGTAGTGGTGCAGACCTGCGACCGGGTGGCGGTGATGTATGGCGGCCACATCATGGAGACCGGGCCGGTGCGGGAAGTGTTCGGCACGCCCTTCCATCCCTACACCATGGGCCTGACCAACGCCTTCCCGACCCTGGAGGGGGCCCAGCGCGAGCTGATCTCGATACCGGGCAGCCCGCCGGACCTGCTCAATCCACCGTCGGGCTGTCGTTTCGCCGAGCGCTGCCCCTTCGCCACCGAGCGCTGCGTGCGCGAAACGCCGCCGCTGCATGCGGTGGGCGAGGAGCGCCAGGCGGCCTGCCACTATCCGGATCAGGCCGAGGCCTTCCGCGTGAAGGCGGCGCTCAACGAGACCTGGGCGGTGGTGGGGGAGCGCCTGAACGAGCCGGTACAGGGTGCCGGTTCCATCGAGCACCTGGAGGCCGAGGCGCCGCTGCTGCTCGAAGTGGAGGAACTCAAGAAGCACTTCCCGGTGGAGCAGGGCTTCCTCGACGGCCTGCGCGGTCGTAACAAGGACCGCAAGGTGCATGCCGTCGACGGCATCTCCTTCGACCTGCGCGAGGGCGAGATCCTGGGCCTGGCCGGCGAGTCGGGCTCGGGCAAGACCACCACCGGCGAGATGCTGGTGCGCCTGCTCGACGTCACTGCAGGGGAGATCCGCTTCGAGGGGGCCGATATCGCCCAGCTCACCGGCCGCGAACTGAAGACGTTCCGGCGCCGGGCGCAGATGATCTTCCAGGACCCCTACCAGACCCTCAACCCGCGCTTCACCATCTTCGACATCGTCGCCGAGCCGTTGATCATCCATCGCCTGGCCGAGGGTGAGGCGCTGCGCCAGAAGGTGGTGGAGGCGCTGGAGCGGGCCGGGCTCAAGCCGGCCGAGGTCTACGCCGAGCGCTTCCCCCACGAACTCTCCGGCGGCCAGCGCCAGCGGGTCGCCATCGCCCGGGCCATCGTGCTGGAGCCGCGTTTCATCGTCGCCGACGAGCCGGTGTCGATGCTCGACGTCTCGATCCGTGCCGGGGTGCTCAACCTGATGCACCGCTTTCGCAACGAGCTGGGCATCTCCTTCGTCTACGTCAGCCACGACCTGCCGACCATCCGTTACGTGGCGGATCGCACGGCGATCATGTACCTGGGCGAGATCGTCGAGGTGGGGCCCACCGAGCAAGTGGTGCGCGAGCGCAAGCATCCCTACACTCAACTGCTGCTGGAGGCGAGCCCCGAACCGGACCCCGCGGTGGTCAAGCCGCCCCTGGAGAGCGCCGGGGAGATCCCCAGCGCCGTGGAGCCGCCCAACGGCTGCCATTTCCACACTCGCTGCCCCCGGGCCATGGCCCACTGCGGCTGGGAAGGGCGCGACGTGATCACCGCCCTGAGCGAGTGGCGCATCGCCGGTCGCGAGATCGAGTACCTGGGCAGCGCCGAGGTGGCCGGGCTCGACGTGCACCTGCAGGTGCGCGGAGGAGATATCGGGGCCGCGGAGCGCGAGCTGGTCGAGGTGATGAGAGCCAAGCACCCGGCGCTGGCCGAAGCCGGCCGCATCGAGCAGGGCGCCGAGGGAGCCCTGAGCGTGCGCTTCCAGGCGCAGGTCTCGCCCCAGCGGCGGCAGGTCGCCGATCAGCATTCGGTGGCGTGCTATCTCTACGAGTAGCGCTGGAGCTATCGGTCGCGGAACGAGCCGAAGGGGAGAGTCGTAGGAGCGGGTCGCTCCTCGGCAGGTGAGTGCCGCGCAGGGCCGTGCCCTGCGCGGTCGCTGGTATCAGCGTCGCTTGACGTAGAGTCCCGCCATGCACAGCACCACGCCGGCCACCGACAGCAGCATGCCGCCGTTGACCAGCCAGGGCTGACGCTCCACCCAAGGCACGAAGGGCTGCGGGGTGGAGCGGCACACACCGTCGAGGTAGTCCCAGTAGCCGTCCTGGATCAGGGTGCATTCACGCACGCTGCTGAGTTCCCAGAAATAGAGGCCCATCAGTACGAGGATGGGCAGGGTCAGCAGCAGCAGTCCTAGTCTCAGCATTCGTTTTCCAGTCGTCTATGGGGCTTTCAGGGTGTGCAGCAATACATCGGCGCTCCTCAGGGGCGCTGACAATTCGGCTGCCTTCCCGCCTGCCTGGCCTGCTCATAGCGGGCGATGGCGCCTTCCATCTCCTGCTGCAGCACCTGGGTGCGCTGGCCGTGGCTGGGGTGAGTGGACATCCAGGCCGGCGGACGGGCGCCGCCCTCGGCGCCCATGTTGTCCCACAGGTCGAGGCTGGCACGCGGGTCGAAGCCGGCGTCCGCCATCAGCCGCACGCCGATGATGTCGGCTTCGGTTTCGTGGCGCCGCGAGAAGGGCAGCATGATGCCGTACTGGGCGCCGAGGCCCAGGGCGCCCATCAGCTGCTCGCCGCCGGGGCCCTGCATGCCTGCCGCGGATCCCAGTACCGACAGGGCCAGCTGGGTCGAGGTCTGGGTCGAGACCCGCTCGTTGGCGTGACGGGCCAGCACGTGGCCGATCTCGTGCCCCACCACGGCGGCGACCTGATCCTGGTTGCGGGCTACCCGCAGCAGGCCGGTGTTGATGCCCATGTAGCCACCGGGCAGGGCGAAGGCGTTGGCCTGTTCCGATTCGAACACGCGAATCTGCCAGTCCTGGTCGCGCTCGCGCTCCGGCAGCACGGCGATCAGCGCCTCGGCGATGCACTGGGCATAGCGCTGCTCGGCCTGGCCGGCGGGGGGCAGGTCCTGCTGGTACTGATCGAAGGCCTCGCGGCCCATCTGATTGAGCTGGGCGTCCGACATCAGCGTGAGCTGCTGGCGGCCGGTGGGCGAGGTGGTACAGGCAGTAAGGGTCAGGGCCAGGGTGGCCACGGCAACATAACGAATCCAGCGCATGTTCGATTCCTCGTTCTTCAGATCCCTTGAGACCCTGGACGTCGGTGACGGTTCGCCACAAGATACCCCGTAACGACACAACGTCAACCACGAACCGTGGAACTTCCAAGGAGATACCGATGGATGCCGAGTTGAGCAGACGCCTTGGTCGCCTGCTGGATCACGTGGAGCACTGGCTGCCGCCCGCCCCGCAGGAGGTCGACTGGACGCGGGACGTGGCCGCACTGTGGCAGCGCCATGTGCTGGGCGGCCGCTTGTTGCCGGTGCCGCCACGGGATAGCCTTGCCCTCGACGACCTGCTGGGCATCGAGCGCCAGAAGCTGGCGCTGGTCGACAACACCCGCGCCTTCCTGCAGGGTCTGCCGGCCAACCATGCGTTGCTGTGGGGCTCACGCGGCAGTGGCAAGTCGTCGCTGATTCGCGCCCTGCTCAACAGTCTGGCGCCTGAGGGGCTGCGCCTGGTACAGGTCGATCGCCACGATCTGGCCGGCCTGCCACTGCTGGTCGAGCAGCTGCGCGAGCAGCCGCAACGATTCGTGGTGTATTGCGACGACCTCTCCTTCGAGGGCCATGACGACGCCTACAAGGCGCTAAAGAGCGTGCTCGACGGTGCGCTCACCGGTCCGCCGCCCAACGTGCTGCTCTATGCAACCTCGAACCGCCGTCACCTGCTGCCGGAGTCCATGGCCGACAACGAAGGCTCGCGGCTGGTGGGCGAGGAGCTTCACCACGGCGACGCGGTGGAGGAGAAGATCTCGCTCTCCGACCGCTTCGGCCTGTGGCTGGGCTTCTACCCCTTCAACCAGGACACCTATCTGGAAGCCTGCTGCCACTGGGTGACGCACCTGGGCAGTGCCAAGGACTGGGACGCCGAGGCTCGCGCCGAGGCGATCCGCTACGCCACGCTACGTGGCGGGCGCAGCGGCAGAGGGGCCTGGCAGTTCGCCTGCCAGTGGGTGGGGCGGCGTCGGCTCCACGAGGCCCCAGCTAGTTCAGGTCAGCGCTGAGGCGTCAGCTCGCCGTCCTGACCCACGGCGAAGCGCAGGGTCGGCGTAAAGAGGCCGGCGGGCAGGGTTACGCCGAGGCCGCGCAGGCTGCCCGGGGTGATGGCGAGTTCACTGCCTGCCGGCAGCTCGCCCTGGCTCGCCAGCTGCGTGGCCAGCTCGACCATGGGGGCCAGGCGACGGCGGTCGGTGGCCAGCACGTCGAACTCCACCGGCAGGCGCAGGCGGGTGTCATCGCCCGATGTCAGCGTCACGTTCTGCTGGTAGTCGCCGCTGACCGGATCGGCCCCGGGCACGTCCAGGGTCCAGCGGAAGCCCGACATCTCCACCGCCGGCATGCCGACGGGCAGCGCCAGCCCCATGGCCAGGGTGGCCTGCACCGGCAGGCTGCCCGCACCGAGGCTGGAGGCGATCAGCGAAGCGACGTCGCTGGTGTCGAGACCGGCCTGGATCGAGTAGGGGCCGATCCGTACGTCCTCCACGCCCAGCGAGGTCACGGCCAGGCGAAAGGCGAACAGACCGGTCTGGGGCAGGGCCAGACAGCCGGCAAGCAGCAGGGACAGACTAAGCGGGGCCAGCAGGCGCCAACGGCGACGCGGCAGCAAGAACGACGACACACGACTCAGGAACATCGGTTCCTCCTGTTGGATGAACGACTCAAGCTAAGGGTAGGTTGCAGGGTAGACCTGGGAACGGGTGGCGATACGCCCGATCTGGCGATCGGGCGTTTTGACAGGTATCAGCGGCGTTTGTTGCGTGCGGCCCGAGTGCGTCCCAACTCGCGCTGCTTGGCTTTCTCCCGGTCGCTGGCACCGGCCAGCGGGTCGAAGGGGTTATTGCCAGAGCGAAACTCGAAGCGAATCGGGGTCCCGCGAACCTTGAGCACCTTGCGAAACGTATTGGTCAGGAAGCGTTTGTAGGTCTCGGGCAGCGCTTCGGTCTGGTTGCCGTGAACCACGATGATCGGCGGGTTGCTGCCACCCTGGTGGGCCATGCGTAGCTTGATGCGTCGCCCGTGCACCAGCGGCGGCGGATGCTGGCCGACGGCATCCTGCAGCAGGGTGGTGAGGCGGTTGGTCGACCAGTGGCTGTTGGCAGAGGCAAAGGCGCGCTCGATGGAGGGATAGAGGTCACCCACGCCGGTGCCGTGCAGTGCCGAGATGAAGTGCAGGTCGGCATAGTCGGCGAAGCCCAGCCGACGCTTGATGTCGGCGCGCATCTTCTCCTTGGCCTCGTGCTCCAGGCCGTCCCACTTGTTGACCGCCAGCACCAGGGCACGCCCGGTGGTCAGCACGTAATCGAGCAGGTGCAGATCCTGCTCCACCAGGCCACTGCGGGCGTCGAGCACCATGATCGCGACATGGCACTCCTTGATCGCCTCCAACGTCTTGATGATCGAGAACTTCTCGGCGATCTCGCTGACGTTCTTGCGCCGCCGTACGCCGGCGGTATCGATCAGCACGTAGGGTTTGCCGCGCCGCTCGAAGGGGATCTCGATGGCGTCGCGGGTGGTACCGGCCTCGTCGAACACCACCACCCGCTCTTCGCCGAGCAGGCGATTGACCAGCGTCGACTTGCCCACGTTGGGCCGACCGATCACGCCGATGCGGATGCCCTTGGTGCCGGTATCCGCCGGGATGCTCAGGTCGCGTTCGGGGAAGGGTGCCAGCACTTCCTCGATCAGGCTGGTGACGTTGCGCCCATGCGCGGCGGCGATGGGGCGGGGATCGCCAAGGCCCAGTTGCCAGAAGTCGGCCATGGCCGAGTGCTCTTCCAGGCCGTCGGTCTTGTTCACCACCAGCCAGGTCTTCTTCTGGTTGACCCGCAAGTGGTTGGCAATCGCTTCGTCGGCGACGTTCAGGCCGGCGCGGGCGTCGACCAGGAACAGCACGATGTCGGCTTCGTCGATGGCGGCCAGAGACTGCTCGGCCATGGCCGCGTCGATACCCTCCTCGTCGCCGCTGATGCCGCCGGTGTCGATCACCGTGTAGGCCTTGTCCCCCAGCATGCCGTTACCGTACTTGCGGTCGCGGGTAAGCCCCGGGAAGTCTGCCACCAGGGCATCCCGGCTGCGGGTCAGGCGGTTGAACAGCGTCGACTTGCCCACATTGGGGCGGCCAACCAGGGCGATCACAGGTGTCATCGGGTAATTTCCAGGGCCTCCAGGCGGCCGTTATTGGTCAGCACGTAGAGACGTCGGAAGTCGGTGACCGGACGCACGCTGATGCCGGAACTGTCGACCCGGGTACGGGCGGTGAAGCGACCGTTCTGGATGTCGATCAGGTGGACGTAGCCCTCGAAGTCGCCCACCACCAGGTTGCCGTCGGCGAAGGCGGGCGAGGTCAGCCAGCGACCCTCGAGGTCGCGGTTGCGCCACACCTCCTCGCCGGTGCGGGCGTCGAAGGCCGTCACGTGGCTGGCCTCGTTGACGGTGAACAGGCGATCGCCCACCAGCACGGGGGTCTGATAGCTGGAGTGCTCGCGCTCCCACAGCGTTTCGCCGCTGGTCGCATCGAGGGCGGTCAGGCGTCCGTTGTAGCTGGACACGAACAGTCGGCCATCGGGAGTCAGCACGGGCTGGCCGCCCAGATCGACCATACGGTCGATCTCGCTGCGTCCGCGGGGTACGGCGATACGACGCTCCCACAGCGGCTGACCGCTGCGGTTGTCCAGCGTGGTCAGGCGGCCGTTGGCAAAGCCGACGAAGGTGACCGGGTCGATCACCGACGGGGTGCCGGTGCCGCGCAGGGTAAGGGCCGGTTCGGTGGTGTTGTACACCCAGCGCTCCTGGCCGGTACGCCGATCCAGTGCGGTAACGGTGCCGTCCACGCTCTGCACCACCAGCAACTGCTGGTTGGGCTGGGGCGCGGCCAGCACTTCGCTGGCGACACGTGAGCGCCAGGTGACCTCGCCGTCGGCCTGGCTGACCGCGAGCACTTCGCCGTTACGGGTACCCAGATAGATCTGCCCGGCCGCTGCCGTCAGGCCGCTGGATACGCCGACCTCGAGGTCGGTCTGCCAGCGCCGCTCACCGCTGTCGGCCGCCACGGCCATGAGCCGGCCGCGTTCGTCGGCGGCATAGATCACTCCACCGTCGAGGGTGGGGGAAATGGGGTAGACGGCGCGGCCGAGGCCTTGCCCCACGCGCTGGCGCCAGTCGCTACGCAGCTCGGCGCGGGCCTCGAAGCGCTGCAGCTCCTTGGGGGTGTAGCGCGGCTCCGAGCGGTTGGCGCAGCCGGCCAGCAGGCCGAGGGTCAGCGTGGCGACCAGAGCGAGAGTGGTCTTGCGAGCGAGAGTCGTCTTCATAGCGTGGCCTCTTCGGCGCCCAGGTCGTCGAGCTTGAGCTGGACGCCATAGATCGGCTGATTGCGTTGTTCGGCGACGGCAAGCGCTTCCTGCCAGGCCTGATGGGCTTCGTCGGTGCGGCCCAGATGCTGCAGGGCGTCGCCGCGCACGTCGGCCTGCTGGGCGGCGAGGGCTGCCGGGATGTCCCGTGCCAGGGTGTCGAGAGCCGCCTCGGCATCGCCCGCGGCCACCTGCAGTCGGGCCAGGCGCAGCCGTGCCAGGCCCTGCATGTAGTCGCGGCTGCTGGACTCGATCACGCCTTCGAGCGCTGCGCGGGCGGCGTCGAGGTCGCCGGTCTCCACGGCCAGGCGGGCATCGATCAGGCGCGCCAGGTCGGCATACAGGGTGCGACCGTGATTGTCGGTGATCTCGGCGACCAGGCTGCGGGCTTCGTCGATCTCGCCGCTGTCGGTCAGGTTGACCAGGTGCTGGTAGCGCATGGAGGCCGATGCCGACTGGTTCTCCTGGTAGTTCTGCCAGGCGTTCCAGCCGACCACGCCGGCAATCGCGATGGCGACGCCGGCGATCAGCGCCGTGCCGTTCTCCTTCCACCAGCGCTTGATGGCTTCCAGCTGCTCTTCTTCGGTTCTCAGCTCCGCCACGGGCGGTCTCCTTTCACTGCAATATCGGTTCGATCAGGCGCGCTCGTCGCTTGTCGTCATGCTGGCAAGGGTGTCGATCAGAGCGCCCTGATCCAGGCTCATCTGCTCGCGCTCCTCGCGCAGGAATTTCAGCGTGGCGCGGCACGCATCCAGTTCGTCTTCGCCCAGCAGCAGCGCCAGGCGGGCACCGCTCCTGTCGGCCTTCTTGATCCGGCTCTTGAAGCTGCCGCCGCCGCAATGCAGCTGCAGGCGCAGCTCGGGCAGCTCGCTTCTGATCCGTTCGGCGAGCAGCATGGCCTGGGTGGTGGCGACATCATCCATGGGCAGCACGTAGAGGTCCAGCTCGCCCAGGGCGGCGTCGGGCACCAGCTCCAGGGTCTCGAGCAGCAGCACCAGCCGCTCGATGCCCATGGCGAAGCCTACCGCCGGGGTCGGCTTGCCGCCGAGCTGCTCGACCAGGCCGTCGTAGCGACCGCCGGCACACACGGTGCCCTGGCTGCCGAGTGCGGTGGTGGTCCACTCGAATACGGTGCGACCGTAGTAGTCGAGACCGCGTACCAGGCGTGGATTGATCACGTAGTCGATGCCGGCGGCCTGGAGCAGGGCGGTGAGGCCCTCGAAGTGCTCGCGCGAGGCGTCGTCGAGATGATCCATCAACTTGGGCGCATCGGCCAGCATCGGCGCCATGTCCGGGTTCTTCGAATCGAGAATGCGCAGCGGGTTGCTGGTCAGGCGGCGCAGGGAGTCCTCGTCGAGCTGGTCACGGTGCTGCTCGAAATAGGCCACAAGCTTGTCGCGATAGGCGGCGCGCGCCTCGCTGGAGCCCAGCGAGTTGAGTTCCAGGGTGACGTGATCGCTGAGGCCCAGCTCCCGCCACAGGCGGGCGGAGAGCAGGATCACCTCGGCGTCGATGTCCGGGCCTTCCAGACCGAAGGCCTCGACGCCGACCTGGTGGAACTGGCGGTAGCGCCCCTTCTGCGGGCGCTCGTGACGAAACATCGGGCCCTGGTACCACAGCCGCTGGGTCTGGTTGTGCAGCAGGCCGTGCTCCATGGCGGCGCGCACGCAGCTGGCCGTGCCCTCGGGGCGCAGGGTCAGGCTGTCGCCGTTACGATCCTCGAAGGTGTACATCTCCTTCTCGACGATATCGGTGACTTCGCCGATGGAGCGGGCGAACAGCGCAGTCTGCTCGACGATGGGGGTGCGGATCTCGGCGTAGCCGTAGCGCTGCGTCAGCACCTGTACCTTGCCTTCGAAGTACTGCCACAGGGCGGACCGGTCCGGCAATAGGTCGTTCATGCCGCGGATGGCCTGGATCTTCTTCTTGCTGCTGTCGGACTTGCTCAACGATGGCTCCTTGATGGTCAACGGCGGATCAGGCCCCGCGGGCGATCAGATCCTTTTCGGCCTGTTCCTTCTCGCGCACCTTCTCGCGAATCAGGCGCTCCAGGTCGTCGACCAGATGGTCGTTGGTCAGTTTGGTGGCGGGCTTGCCGTCGATGTAGATCAGATTGTTGGGCGTGCCGCCGGTCAGCCCGATGTCGCTCTCCTTGGCTTCGCCGGGGCCGTTCACCACACAGCCGATCACCGAGACGTCGAGCGGCGTCATGATGTCTTCCAGGCGCTCTTCGAGGGCGTTCATGGTGCCGATGACATCGAAGTTCTGGCGCGAGCAGCTGGGGCAGGCGATGAAGTTGATGCCCTTGCTGCGCAGGCGCAGGCTCTTGAGCATGTCGTAACCGACCTTGATCTCCTCCACCGGGTCGGCGGCCAGGGAGACGCGAATGGTATCGCCGATGCCGTCCATCAGCAGCATGCCGAGGCCGATCGACGACTTGACCGTGCCCGAGCGCAGGCCGCCGGCCTCGGTGATGCCCAGGTGCAGCGGCTGTTCGATCAGCTTGGCCAGTTGGCGATAGGCGGCCACGGCCATGAACACGTCGCTGGCCTTGACGCTGACCTTGTACTCCTGGAAGTCGAGGCGGTCGAGGTGGTCGATGTGGCGCATGGCCGATTCCACCAGCGCCTCCGGCGTGGGCTCGCCGTACTTGCGCTGCAGCTCCTTCTCCAGCGAGCCGGCGTTGACCCCGATGCGAATCGGGATGCCGTTGTCGCGGGCGGCGGCCACCACGGCACGCACGCGCTCTTCCTTGCCGATGTTGCCGGGATTGATGCGCAGGCAGTCGACGCCAAGCTCGGCCACGCGCAGGGCGATCTTGTAGTCGAAGTGGATGTCGGCGACCAGCGGCACGTTGACTTGTTGCTTGATGCGGCCGAAGGCTTCGGCCGCGTCCATGCACGGTACCGAGACGCGTACGATATCGGCGCCGGCATCCTCGAGGCGTTGAATCTGGGCCACGGTGGCGGCCACGTCCAGGGTGTCGGTGTTGGTCATGCTCTGCACCGAGATGGGGGCGTCGCCCCCGACCGGCACCTTGCCGACATGGATCTGGCGCGACTTGCGACGCACGATGGGCGATGGGGAATGCATGTCACTCTCCCAGGGTGAAACGGGCGACATTGTTGGCGCCGGCGCGAGCGCGCAGGTCGATGCGCTCGCCGGCCCAGCTCAGTTCGACGCCGGTGGCATTGCCGATGGTCAGGCGGAACGGTGGCTCTCCTTCGACGGTCGCGGTGGTGCCGGGTTCCTGAAGGCCGACGAAAACACGGCTGTTGGTGGCGTCGAAGATCTCGGTCCAGGACTGCTCGTTGAAGGTCAGCTGCAGCACGGTGCGGTCGGCAGGCGCCGCCACGTCGGTCGCTTCGGGCTCCTCCTCGACGACGATATCCTGGGCGGTAGCCTCCTCGACGATGGCCTCTTCCTCGTCGGCCGTCGCTTCGCCGGTCTGGGCCAGCAGGGCCTGGGCGCCGCTGGGGTCGACTTCGCCGAAGGGTCGTGCGACCTCTTCGTTCATCGGGTCGACGCCTTCGAGCGGCACCGGCGGCAGCGCTTCCTCGACCTCGGGGCGCGGCTCTTCCTCGATGGTGGTGGTGCCGTCGAGGGTCTCGACCGATACCGGTTCGCCATCGTCGACGGCGGGCGGTTGGTTGCCGTCGCGGCTCTGCCACCACACCAGGGTCAGACCGATCAGACCGGCAATCACCAACAGCGTAACGAGCTTGAACAGCCAGGCGCCGATGCGCGATGGCGGCTTGGTGACCTGTACTGGGGTGACCCGCTGCTCGCTCTCCTGGGAGCCGAAGCGGTCCGTATAGGCCTGCAGCACGGGGCGGTCGTCGATGCCCAGCAGGCGGGCATAGGCGCGCAGGTAGCCGCGGCGATAGGTGGCCACCGGCACCTGCTCGTAGTTGTCCTCTTCCATGCCGGTAACCACGGCGGGGCGCAGGTTCAGCGCCGTGGCAACCTCTTCCCGCGACAGGCCTTGCGTTTCACGCTCTCGGCGAAGCATCTCCCCGGGAGAGGCCTGGGATCCGAGGCCGACGGCATCGATATCTTGGTTATCGCTCATGGCTGAGCATCCTTCAGTCTTGGAATCGTTGATCAATGTGCGTCACGCTGGTTGTCAGAGCCGGGGGTGACGGTCATGTTCGGTGCGTTGGCGGCGATTTGTCGGGCCAGCGCCTGGGCTTCCGGCGTCATGCCGGCAAGCCCCACGAATATCTCCAGCTGTTGCCTGGCGCGGTCGGGGTTGCCCTGTTCCAGCTCCAGTTCAGCCAGGGTGAAGTAGCTCCTGGGATTGCGCGGTTCGAGGCTGCGGGCGCGCTCCAGGCTGTGGCGTGCCTGGTCGATCTCGCCAAGCTCCCACTGGCACTGGCCCAGGTTGGTGAACAGCTGGGCTCGGTTGGCATAGCGGGTATCCTTGGAAGCTGCCTCGAGCTGCTCGCAGGCACGCCGTACCTGCCCCTGTTCATAAAGAAAGACGGCATAATTGTTGCGTGCGCGGCTGTTGTTCGGTGCCGCGGCGATGGCCCGCTGGAACGTCTCGTCGGCCTGCTGCCGTTCGCCCTGGCGCTGATAGACGATGGCCATGGCCTGCAGCGCCTCGGGGTCGTTGGGCGCGCGCTCCAGGGCGCGGTTGAGCGCGGACATGGCTCGCGGCAGATTGTTGCGCTCCAGGTAGGCCATGCCCAACTGGGTGAAAGCTTCCGTCGGGTCTGCCTCGGCCTGCTGCTCGGGTTGGCTGGCACAGCCGGAAAGCCACAACGACACGACCGCCATGGCGACCAGCGGGGGGCATCGGCTTGGCAGGTTGGGGAAGCGCGTCATGGCATCCTCATGGTCGGGCCTGTCGGGCTGTGGATGTTTCGCTTGCCTGGCGCCCGAGCGGCGCTGGCCAGGGACGAAAAAAGCCTGTTCATCAAAGCGCCGTGACGAGTTGAAGTCAAGGCAGCCCGCCGCTTCAGTCGGCGTCGATCTGGATCGAGCGAATGTAGCGCTCATGACGCCGGGTGCGATCCTTGACGCGACCCACCAGCTGGCCGCAGGCGGCATCGATGTCGTCGCCGCGGGTGGTGCGGATCGGTGCCGTGTAGCCCAGCTCGTAAAGCCACTGCTGGAAGCGCATCACCTGGTTGCGTGACGGTTTCTCGTAGCCCGAATGGGGGAACGGGTTGAACGGAATCAGGTTGATCTTGCACGGCAGCTCGCGCAGCAGCTCGGCCAGCTGCTGGGCGTGCTCCTGTTGGTCGTTGACGTCCTTGATCACGGTGTATTCGACGGTGACCATGCGGGTGTCGTCGCACTTGGCCAGGTAGCGATGACAGGCGTCCAGCAGGGTGCGGATGTTGTACTTGCGGTTGAGCGGCACCAGCTCGTTGCGCAGCTCGTCGGTGGCGGCGTGGAGCGAGATCGCCAGGCTCACGTCGAGCTCGTCGCCGAGCCGGTCGAGCATCGGTACCACTCCCGAGGTCGAGAGGGTGACACGACGCTTGGAGAGGCCGTAGCCGTTGTCGTCGAGCATCAGCTTCATGGCCGGCACGACGTTGTCGTAGTTCATCAGCGGTTCGCCCATGCCCATCATCACCACGTTGGTGACCGGACGATTGGCGGTATCCTTGCGCGGCCCCACGCTGCGCTGGGCGACCCACACCTGGCCGATGATCTCGGCGGCGGTGAGGTTGCGCTGAAAGCCCTGCTTGCCGGTGGAGCAGAAGCTGCAGTCGAGCGAGCAGCCCACCTGTGACGATACGCACAGGGTGCGGCGCTTGCCGTTGTCGGCCGGGATCAGCACCGTTTCCACGTAACTACCGTCCTCCACTTCCAGCACCCACTTGCGGGTACCGTCGCTGGAGGTGCCTTCATAGACCACGCCGGGGCCGCGAATCTCGGCCACTTCGGCGAGCCGCTGACGCAGCGCCTTGGAAAGGTTGGTCATGGCCTCGAAGTCGTCGCAGCCCTCGTGATGAATCCACTTCATCACCTGGGCGGCGCGGAACTTCTTCTCGCCGATGGAGAGGAAGAAGGCTTCCATCTCCTCGCGAGTCAGGCCGAGCAGATTGATACGTTGGGCGGTGGTGGCGGTCATGGCATCACGCAGATCGGGGCAGGGCGGGAGCGGGGGCGTGAGCGCCCCCGCGAAAAGTGCCTGGCCTGGGTGGCTTAGCGGGGACAGATCTCGTCGGCGCTGAAGAAGTAGGCCACCTCACGCTCGGCGGAGGCCGGCGAGTCGGAGCCGTGTACGGCATTGGCGTCGATGGTCTCGGCGAAGTCGGCGCGGATGGTGCCCGGCGCGGCCTCCTTCGGGTTGGTGGCACCCATCAGGTCGCGGTTCTTGGCGATGGCGTCGTCGCCTTCCAGTACCTGCACCACCACCGGTCCGGAGGTCATGAAGCCCACCAGATCCTTGAAGAAGGGGCGCTCCTTGTGCTCGGCGTAGAAGCCGCCGGCCTGCTCTTCGGAGAGGTGCAGCATCTTGGCGGCAACGACCTTGAGGCCGGCCTTCTCGAAGCGGGAGATGATCTCGCCGATGGCATTCTTGGCGACGGCGTCGGGCTTGATGATGGACAGGGTACGTTCGGTTGCCATGAGGGCCTCTTGGTTGCAGTGTGATGGAGCTGAAGATGCAAGGGTGCAGCGCCACGCCGCACCCGCCCACCGGTGAGGTGTCGGTACGGCGCGGCGCCAATAGAAATCCAATGCGTTCGGTGTCGCCGGGTCATCGCCCAGGCGGCGCCATCGATGGGCGCAGAGTATACCGCTGCCGGCAGGCGTTGAACAATCGCCACTCCTGCGGAAAGAAACGCTGCACAAGTCGGCGAGCGGAGTGAAGCGGCTAGGTTCGTTCCCGACGAACCAACGCACTTCCCACATCCCTGTGGGTCGTAAGGCGCACGCAGCGCAGACACCGGAGCCTATGCGGTACTAGGTGAGGATGTCGAGCAGCGCGCAACGCAGCGATTTGCCCGCGCAGACACTTGTGCAGCGTTTCTTCAGACGGTGAAGCTCTCACCGCACCCACACTGATCCTTCACGTTCGGGTTGTTGAAGCGGAAGAAGCGGTTGAGCCCCTCCGAGACGTAGTCGACCTCGCTGCCGTCGAGCATCGGCAACGCCTCGGGGGTGACGAAGACGGTCACGCCGTGCTCCTCGAACACCGTGTCGTCATTGGCCGCCTGGTCGGCGAAGTCGAGCACGTAGCTGTAGCCGGAGCAGCCGCTGGGCTTGACCGAAACCCGCAGGCCAAGACCATGCCCGCGTTCCGCCAGCGCCCGCTGAATCTGTTCGGCGGCTGAGGGGGTAATCGAAAGGTGCGCCATGTTGGTACTCCTGCAGCAAAGTGGCTGAGCGGCGATCAGCGTCTCAGGCCCGGTAGGGCATGACGCAAGGCCTCGAGCGCGGCCTCGATGTCGGTCTCGTCGGTGAAGCGGCCGAAACTGAAACGCAACGAGGCCAGTGCCAGCGCGCGCGGCACGCCGATGCCCTTCAATACATAGGATGGCTCTACGCTGGCGGAGTTGCATGCCGAACCGGTCGACAGGGCAATGCTGCGCAGGGCCATCAGCAGCGATTCGCCGTCCACACCCTCGAAGGCCAGGTTGAGAATGTTGGGCACCGCCACGTCGATGGCGGTGTTGCAATGGATGCCGTCCAGCTCCGACAGTCCATCGAGCAGTCGGTTCCGCAGCGCCAGGATGCGTGCCTGATCGGCTTCGCCTTCGGCGGCAGCCAGCTGGAAGGCTTCGCCCATGCCGACGATCTGATGGGTGGCCAGGGTGCCGGAGCGCATGCCGCGCTCGTGGCCGCCGCCATGGATCAGCGGCTCGATGCGGATGTCGGGGCTGCGCCGCACGTAGAGCGCGCCGATGCCCTTGGGGCCGTAGGCCTTGTGGCCGGAGAGGGACATCAGGTCGATGCCCAGACGGCTCACGTCGAGGTCGATGCGGCCCGTCCCCTGAGCGGCATCGACGTGAAACGCCGCGCCGCCGGCATGTGCCACCTCGGCCAGTGCCGCCAGGTCGTGGATGCAGCCCAGCTCGTTGTTGACCGCCATCAGCGAGACCAGTGCGGTGTCGGGGCGCATGGCCTCGCGCAGCTGCTCGGGCTGGATACGACCATCGCTGCCGGGCGTCAGCCAGGTGACCTCGAAGCCCTCCCGTTCGAGCGCTGTGGCAGTGTCCACTACCGCCTTGTGCTCGACGATCGAGGTCACCAGATGCCGGCCGCGTTCGCGATTGGCACGCATGAAGCCGATCAGGGCCAGATTGTCGGCCTCGGTGGCGCCGCTGGTCCAGACGATCTCGCGCGGGTCGGCGGCGATCAGGTCGGCGACCTGGCGCCGGGCGTTCTCCACCGCCTGTTCTGCCTGCCAGCCCAGCATGTGGCTGCGCGAAGCGGGATTGGCGAAGATGCCGTCCAGGGTCAGATGGCGCTGCATGACCTCGGCGACGCGCGGGTCGACCGGGGTGGTGGCGGCATAGTCGAGATAGACGAGTGCGCTCATTGTCTCGCGGAATTCTCCGGTCTGCTCCTCGTGCCGAACGATCAGGGCGAAGAGGTCAGGATGGTGTTGGCGTCGTGACGGGCGCTCTGGCGAGCCGCGATGCGGCGTACGTCGCCGTGATCGACCAGCTGTCCGAGAGTGATGCCGTCGAGAAAGCCGCGGATCTGGTCGGAAAGTTCGCACCAGAGATGGTGGGTCAGGCAGGTGTCGCCCTGCTGGCAGTCCGACAGCCCCTGGCAGCGCGTGGCGTCGACCGATTCGTCGACGGCGTCGATGACTCGCGACACCGAGATTTCCGCAGCGGGGACCGCCAGCAGGTAGCCGCCGCCGGGGCCACGCACGCTGTTGACCAGTCCGGCACGCCGCAGGCGCGCGAAGAGCTGCTCCAGATAGGGCAGGGAGATCTCCTGGCGCCGCGCGATATCGGCCAGCGAGATGGCGCCCTTGTCTGCGTTCAGGGCCAGGTCGAGCATGGCGGTGACGGCGTAGCGTCCCTTGGTAGTCAAACGCATGGCAGGCTCTTCAGACGCATCGGCTAGCGTACCTCGGCCCTCGGTCGGGCGGGGCGAAACGGCCCGCCGCCAGCGGCGAGCAAGGATGAAAGGCCATTATGGTAAAGCCCGACTGCCAAGGTCAACCATTGCCGCGAGGGGGCTCGCCGTTGCCTTGATCTCCATCATGCTCGGTTCTGGAACCGGCGGTGGGGCCGCAGCAGGCGTCGACATCGGAAAGGATATCGGCGAAGTCCTCGTCGCGCAGCTCCGGCAGCTTGCCCTCGCGGTAGCTGGCGTCGAGCTTGCGCAGGGTGCTGCACATGCGCTCGATGCGTTCGTCCACGGCATGCATGTGGTCGAGCATGGCCTGGATCGAGCGCGCCACCGGGTCGGGCATGTCTTCGCTCACGCCGTAGGCGTCGAAGCCGAACTTGCGGCGCATCGCTTCGCGGCGCTCCGGGTCGACCTCCAGCACCTCGGCGGCATCCGGATCGGCTCGCTTGACGATCTTGCCGGGGATGCCCACCACCGTGGCGCCGGCCGGTACCTCCTTTGTCACCACCGCGTTGGAGCCGATCTTGGCGCCGGTACCGACGGTGAAGGGGCCGAGGATCTTGGCGCCGGCGCCGACGATGACGCCGTCTTCAAGGGTCGGATGGCGCTTGCCCTTGTTCCAGCTGGTGCCGCCCAGGGTGACGCCCTGGTAGAGGGTGACGTCGTCGCCCACCTCGGCGGTCTCGCCGATCACCACGCCCATGCCGTGGTCGATGAAGAAGCGCCGACCGATCTTCGCCCCGGGATGGATCTCGATGCCGGTGAGCCAGCGCGAGAAGGTCGACAGGGTGCGGGCCAGCCACTTGAGGCGCTTGTGCCACAGCCAATGGGCCAGGCGGTGCAGCAGCAGCGCATGCAGTCCCGGATAGTTGGTGAGCACTTCCAGGAAGTTGCGTGCCGCCGGATCGCGGTCAAAAACGCTGTTGATGTCCTCGCGCAGTCGTTGAAACATGCAGCGGTCCTTGGTGACGGTGAGGCGGCCTGGCGGCGGGAATCGGTAACAGACTCATCATATGGGGGCGCGCCGGGCAGCGTTCAAGGATTTTTCGGTGCGGCCCGGATGCGTCGCTACGCTTTGCCGTCGCCGTCTTGGTCGGCCCGGGGTGCAGCGACTGCCTGGTCGGCACTCGGGCGCCCGGCGGCACACTTCTCGGTGGCCGTGAGCATACCGCGCAGGATGTTCAGCTCCATGCGCTCGGGGCGCGCGCGCAGGGTGAAGCGCCGCAGCCTGGCCATCAGTTGGCGCGGCAACGCCGGGTCGTGAAAGCCGATGGCGATCAGGGTGCGCTCCAGGTGAGCGAAATAGTGCTCCAGTTCCTCATGGCTGGCCAGCGGCTGGTGCGGCTCCTCTTCCTGCTCCGCCTCGGCTCCAGCGGCGGCGAGCCAGGCCAGGCGGCACTCGTAGGCCAGCACCTGCACGGCGGCAGCCAGGTTGAGCGAACTGAAGTCCGGGTTGGTGGGGATGTGCACGTGGGCGTGGCAGCGCTGCAGCTCGGCGTTGGAGAGCCCGCTGTCCTCGCGGCCGAACACCAGCGCCACCCGCGACTCGGGGCCGGCGAGTTCGGTCGGCAGCCGCTCGCCCAGCGCGCGCGGGGTGATCATCGGCCACGGCAGGGTGCGCGAGCGGGCGCTGGCTCCCACCGCCAGGGTGCAGTCGGCGACGGCTTCCTCGAGGGTCTCGACCACCTGGGCGGCGTGCACGATATGGTCGGCCCCCGAGGCGCGCGAGATGCTCTCGCTGGTCAGCGGCTCGCAGCGTGGTGAGACAAGGGTCAGGTCGCCAAGCCCCATGTTGTGCATGGCGCGCGCGGTGGCGCCGATATTGCCGGGATGACTGGTGCCGATCAGCACGATACGAATGCGCTCGAGCATGCGGGGCTGCCTTTGCCGTATGAAAGAAAGCGAGCCGCCGAGTTTACCACGCCTGCCGGTGGCAATGGCGCGTGGCGGGCGATTCTGCTAGGATGCGCGCCACGCGTTCGGCCGTGCAGCTCCCTTCGACCCGAAGGCCACGTTCGAACTAGCCTGTTCTTTAACATCACCGACGCTCCAAGGCCCGATCATGCATCCGATGGTCCAATTCGCCCTGCGTGCCACGCGCAGCGCCGCCGAACAGTTCTTGCGCATTCGTGAGCGCATCGAGAACGCTCACGAGGAACACAATCTCGAGCGCCTGCTCGAGGACACTGCCCGCAACGCCGAGACGCTGATCGTGCGTCAGCTCAACCGCGGCTACCCCCAGCACGGGGTCGTGGGCCGCTTCACGCCTCACCGTGCCGGTGAAGGCGAGGGGCGGGACATCGAATGGCGCATCGAGCCCTTCCATGGCTATTCCAGCCTGGGCGTGGCCGGCAGCGGCTTTGCCCTGTCGGTGGTGTGCCTGGACAAGGGCCGCCCGGAGCATGCGGTGGTGATCTGCCCCTACAGCGACGACGAGTACCTGACCAGCCGCGGTCGCGGCGCCCAGCACAACGGCAAGCGCATTCGCGTGCCCAAGGCCAGCGCCATCCTCGGCACACGCATCGCCATGAGCCTGCCCGAAAGCTGGCAGCGCGCACGGCACCTGCCCACCTATCTGACCCTGATTCAGCAGCTCGGCCCCCAGGTCGAGGCGCACTTGGCCACCGGCAGCGGCCTGCTCGACATGGCCGAGCTGGCTGCCGGCCGTGTCGACGCCGCCTTTGTGCTCGGCCTGGAGGAGCAGGACCGCCTGGTCGGCACCCTGCTGCTCAAGGAGGCCGGTGCGCTGATGGGCACTCCCGATGGCCAGCCCAGCGTCGAGGCGGAAGGCCAGCTGATGGCCGCCGGTCCGCGCCTGTACAAGGCCTTGGTACAGCAGCTCAAGCCGCATTTCTAAGCGGCGACACAGCCCGAAACGAAACCGCCCCCGCAGCACTGCTGCGGGGGCGGTTTGCGTTACAGGCCCAAAAAAGCAAAGGTTCCAGAACACAGGAAAGCCACCAGAACGCAGCGAGCGAAGGTAGGTCGGGCGTCGCCGGAGCGCAGGAACCGGAGTTTACTGGAGTAAATGAGGATTCTGAGTACCGCCGGCGCCCGAGATACCGAGCGCAGCAAGTTATGGTGGCTTTCCTAGGGAAGCTGCTCCTCTTCCTCGTGCTCCTCCTTCTTCGGCGGAATCAGGTCCTTGCGCTCCAGCTTCACGGCGAGCAGCAGGGCGGCCGCCACGTAGATGGAGGAGAAGGTACCCACGACCACGCCGAGGATCAGGGCGATGGAGAAGTGGTGGATCATGTCGCCGCCCAGCAGCAGCAGCGCCATCAGCACCAGCAAGGTGGTACCAGACGTCGCCAGCGTGCGTGACAGGGTGAGGTTGATCGCTTCGTTGAAGATCGCCGGCATGTCGTCGATGCGCGAGGTGCGGATCGTCTCGCGGATACGGTCGTAGACGACGATGGTGTCGTTGAGCGAGTAGCCGATCACCGCCAGCAGGGCTGCCATCACCGTGAGGTCGAAGTCGAACTGGAACAGCGAGAAGATGCCGACCACGATGATGACGTCGTGGAACAGGGCCAGCACGGCGCCGATGGCGAACTTGTACTGGAAGCGGAAGGCCACGTAGACCATTACTACGGCCATGGCCAATAGCAGCCCCAGGCCGCTCTGGTCGCGTAGCTGCTCGCCCACCTGAGCGCCGACGAACTCGGCGCGTACCAGCTCGACGGTGTCGCCATCGGCGCGCAGCAGGGCGACGACCTGCTCGCCGACATCGGGCTCGAAGGCCTGCTGCAGACGGATCAGCACCTCGGTGGAGGCGCCGAAGGTCTGCACCGAAACATCGCGGAAGCCGGCCTGTTCGAGCACTTGACGGATAGCGTCCAGCGAGGGTGCCACCGCGTAGCGCACCTCTATCAGCGTGCCGCCGGTGAAGTCCAGCCCCAGGTTGAGCTGCTGGAACAGCAGCGAGACGATCGACGCCAGTATCAGCAGACCGGAGATCGCAAAGGCGATCCGGCGCTTGCCCATGAAGTCGAACTGTCGATTGACGAGGGTTTTCATAACCACCTCAAGTTGGTGAGCCTTAGATCCAGAGCTTCTTGACCGGTTTACCGCCGTAAGTGAGGTTCACCATCGCACGGGTCACCAGCAGAGCGGTGAACAGCGAGGTGATGATCCCCAGCGACAGGGTCACGGCGAAGCCCCTGACCGGGCCGGTGCCGATCGAGAACAGAATGACCGCCACCAGCAGGGTGGTGATGTTGGCGTCGACGATCGAGCTGAAGGCGCGTTCGTAGCCGGCATGAATGGCCTGCTGTATCGACAGTCCATTGCGCAGCTCTTCGCGTATTCGCTCGAATATCAGTACGTTGGCGTCCACTGCCATGCCCAGCGTCAGCACGATACCGGCAATGCCCGGCAGCGTCAGGGTGGCGCCGAGCAGTGACATGGCAGCGATCAGCAGGGTCAGGTTCAGCGCCAGCGCCACGTTGGCGAAGACGCCGAACACCTTGTAGCGGATCAGCATGAACAGCACGACCAGTACCAAGCCGATCTGCACCGACATCACCCCACGGGCGATGTTCTCCGCCCCCAGGCTCGGACCGATGGTACGCTCCTGGACGAAGTAGATCGGTGCCGCCAGCGAGCCGGAGCGCAGCAGCAGAGCCAGCTCGGCCGCCTCGGTGGGCGAGTCGAGCCCGGTGATGCGGAAGCTGTTGCCCAGTGCGCTCTGGATGGTAGCCAGGCTGATCAGGCCGCGCTCGGTATAGGGCTCGCGCACGGTGACCTCTTCGCCATCCTCCATCACCACCCGGTCACGGGTCTTGTGCTCGATGAACAGCACCGCCATGTTGCGCCCGATGTTGGTGCGGGTGGCGCGATTCATCAGCGTGCCGCCGGTGCCGTCGAGGTTGATGTTGACCTGGGGGCGACCGTTCTCGTCGAAACTACGGTTGGCACTGGAGACGCTGTCGCCGGTGATGATCACGTCACGCATCAGGTCGGCGGTGCGGTTCGGGTTGTTGCGGAAGGCGAAGGTCTCGGTCTCGGCGTCCGGCGTGTCCGGGCGCGCCTCGAGGCGGAACTCCAGGTTGGCGGTGGCGCCCACCACGCGCTTGGCGGCTACGGTGTCCTGCACCCCGGGCAGCTCGACCACGATCCGGTCCGGGCCCTGGCGCTGTACCAGCGGCTCCGCCACACCCAGCTCGTCTACCCGGTTACGCAGGGTGGTGAGGTTCTGGTTGATGGCGTAGTCCTGGATCTCGTTCACCGCCTGATCGGTCAGCGTCATCGTCAGCAGCGAAGCGCGGCCGTCCTGCTCACTGGCGAAGTCGAAATCGCGGAACTCGCGGCTGATCAGCCGGCGTGCCGTGTCGCGATCTTCGTCGTTGGTGAAGGTGATGGTCAGCGTGCGGCCGTCGATGTCGGTGCCGCGGTAGCGGATACGTTCGCTGCGCAGCTGCTCGCGCATGGCACTGGCGTTGACCTCGAGGCGCTGGGTCACGGCGGCGTCCATGTCGACCTCGAGCAGGAAGTGCACACCGCCGCGCAGGTCGAGGCCGAGGGTCATGGGCGAAGCGGCAAGGTTCTGCAGCCAGCCGGGGGTGGATTCGGCCAGATTCAGTGCCACCACGAAGTCGTCGCCGAGCTGATCGGTCAACAGGTCGCGGGTGCGCAGCTGGTGGTCGGCATCGTCGAGGCGAATCAGCACACTGGTGTCGTCGCGCTCCACGGCCTTGATGCCGATGCCGGCATCGCGAAGGGTCTGCTGGACGCGCTCGAGCTGTGCCTCATCCAGGGTGGTGTCGCCCTGAACGCTGCTGATCTGCACGGCCGGATCTTCGGGGTACAGATTGGGCAGCGAGTAGACGACGCCGCCAATGAGCACGATGAGTATCAGCAGATACTTCCACAAGGGATAACGGTTGAGCATGGGAGCCCTGCCTAGGTTGCGTATAGAAGGCTACGGGACGGCAGCGCGGCCGCATGTCCGCTTCCGGTCGAGAAGGGAACACCCGGCCGCCAGGCGACCCCCGCCGTTACCCGGCTCGGGAAGAGCCAACGGCAAGGGCGAGGAGCGTCGACGTCAGATGGACTTGATGGTGCCCTTGGGCAGCACGTTGGCCACGGCATTTTTCTGTACGTTGACTTCGGTGTTCTCGGCCACTTCCAGGGTGATGAACTCGTCGCTCACCTTGGTGATGCGCCCTACCAGGCCGCCGCCGATCACTACCTCGTCGCCCTTGGACAGGCCGCCGACCAGCTCGCGATGCTGCTTGGCCCGCTTGGCCTGGGGGCGCCACAGCAGGAAGTAGAAGATCAGCACGAAACCGACCAGCATGATGATCTGGGCCATGCCGCCGCCTGCGGCACCGGCGTCCTGAGCCATGGCCGGAGAGATGAAGAAGTCCAGCATGAGAAGCGTATCTCCTGAGGTAAGTTAAGTCGCGAGTGAGCGTGTTGCCGTCGGCCGGTGGCCCGTCGAGCTGGCGCCACTGGCCGGTCGTTCAATCCGGTGCGTCAGGTACCGGCAGCCCCCGCTGCGCATAGTAGCCTGCCACGAAGTCAGCCAATGTACCCGCTTCGATGGCACCGCGCAAACCGGCCATCAGGCGCTGATAATAGCGCAAGTTGTGGATGGTATTGAGCATCGAGCCGAGCATCTCGCCACAGCGGTCCAGATGATGCAGGTAGCTGCGGGAGAAATTCTGGCAGGTATGGCAGTCGCAGTCGTCTTCCAGCGGGCGGGTGTCATGGCGGTGCTTGGCGTTGCGGATCTTGATCGTGCCTTCGGCGGTGAACAGGTGGCCGTTACGCGCGTTGCGGGTAGGCATCACGCAGTCGAACATGTCGACCCCTCGGCGTACGCCCTCCACCAGGTCCTCTGGCTTGCCCACGCCCATCAGGTAGCGCGGATATTCCTCTGGCATCCACTCGGGCAAATAGTTCAGCACCCCGATCATCTCTTCCTTGGGTTCGCCCACGGAGAGCCCGCCGATGGCCAGACCGTCGAAGCCGATCTCCATCAACCCCTCCAACGAACGCCGGCGCAGCTCCGGGTACATGCCGCCCTGGATGATGCCGAACAGCGCCGAGGGCGAGCTGCCATGGGCATCGCGTGAGCGCTTGGCCCAGCGCAGCGAGCGCTCCATGGAAACCTCGGCTTCCTTCTCGGTGGCCGGGTAGGGGGTGCACTCGTCGAAGATCATCACCACGTCGGAGCCCAGCGAGCGCTGCACCGCCATCGACTCCTCGGGGCCCATGAAGACCTTGGCGCCATCCACCGGCGAGCGGAAGTGCACGCCCTCCTCGGTTATCTTGCGCATCTCGCCCAGCGAGAAGACCTGAAAGCCGCCGGAGTCGGTGAGAATCGGTTTGTGCCACTGGGCGAAGTCGTGCAGGTCGCCGTGGGCCTCGATCACCTCGGTGCCCGGGCGCAGCCACAGGTGGAAGGTGTTGCCGAGGATGATCTCGGCGCCGATCTCTTCGACCGATTTGGGCGTCATGCCCTTGACCGTGCCGTAGGTGCCCACCGGCATGAAGGCCGGCGTCTCCACGGTACCGCGGGGGAAGGTGAGGCGCCCGCGACGTGCCCGGCCGTCGCTGGCCAGCCGCTCGAAGGACATGAAGCATTCGTTGCGCATGGAGTTCTCTTCTCTACTGCAAGGCGCCGAAACCGTGGACGCCCTGCGGGTCAGCCATTCTTTGGGTTCGGAACGATTCGGCTCAGGAGCGCTTGCGGCTCAACAGCATGGCGTCGCCATAGCTGAAGAAGGCGTAGCGCTCGACCACGGCTTCGCGATAGGCCGCCATGATCGTCTCGTAGCCGGCGAACGAGGAGACCAGCATCAGCAGGGTCGACTCGGGCAGGTGGAAGTTGGTGATCAGGTTGTCCACGCAGCGCCACTCGTAGCCGGGATAGATATAGATGTCGGTCTCGCCGCTGTAGGGTGCGATGGCGCCATCGACACTCTTGGCGCAGGCGCTCTCCAGGCAGCGCACGCTGGTGGTGCCCACCGCGATCACCCGGCGTCCGGCGGCCTGGGCGGCGCGTACCTTGGCGCAGGCCGCTTCGTTCACCTCGATCCACTCGCTGTGCATCTTGTGCTCGCGGATGTCGTCGGCGCGCACCGGCTGGAAGGTGCCGGCGCCCACGTGCAGGGTGACGAAGGCACTTTCGACTCCCTTCGCCGCCAGGCGTTCCAGCAGCGGTTCGTCGAAGTGCAGCCCGGCGGTGGGGGCGGCCACGGCGCCGTCGCGACGGGCGTAGACGGTCTGGTAGCGGTCGCGGTCGGCGAGCTCGTCGGCGCGGTCGATGTAGGGCGGCAGCGGCATGTGGCCGTGGCGCTCCAGCAGTTCGATCAGCGGCGTCTCACCGAGAAAGCGCAGTTCGAACAGCGCCTCGCGGCGGCCCTCGACCACGGCGCGCACGTCGCCCTCGAAGATCAGCTCGGTGCCGGGCTTGGGCGACTTGCTGGAACGGATGTGGGCCAGCCCGCGGTGGGCGTCCAGCGGTCGCTCGAGTAGCATCTCCACCTTGCCGCCGCTGGCCTTGTGGCCGTGCAGCCGCGCCGGGATCACGCGGGTGTCGTTGAACACCAGCAGGTCGCCGGGCTCGAGCAGCTCCAGCAGGTCGGTGAAGCGGCGGTGGGCCAGCCCGCCGCTCTCGCCGTCCACGCACAGCAGGCGACAGTCGCTGCGCCGCTCGGACGGATAGCGGGCGATCAGCTCCTCGGGAAGCTCGTAATGGAAGTCGGCGCGCTGCATGCAGGTAGGTCCGCAAATGATCGAAACGAGCGGCTGCCGGGCAGCCGCAAACAGCCGGCAGGATACCGAAAAACGGCCTTCGCGTCAGGCCCGCCGATTGACCTGCCGCACCGGCCACGTATAATGCTCGGCGCTGCCGGCGTGGCGGAATTGGTAGACGCAGCGGATTCAAAATCCGCCGGGTGCAAGCCCTTGTCGGTTCGAGTCCGACCGCCGGTACCATCCCATAGCTCTTTGTATTGTGAGCCTTTCCTTCGGAAGGCAGGCCTTATGGCCCTGCTGCTGTCCACGCCGTAGTGACACATAGCGTGACACTTGTACTCTGAGAAGTGCTCCTGCCAGCATAACGCCCTCAATTAGGGCAGGCAGGCTGCAACCTTGATTCTCGCGCCCCTCACGGCCCTTCATGCCGCTTTCTTAGCATACCCCAAGCTTACGTATCAGTGCAGACACCCTCTCGTATCCAGGCGCACCCTCGGGCGTATCCCTGATACAAAATATTGCGAGCAGTCCCGTGGGATATCTGGCACCTACCGGCGCCTATTCCCCCATGGCCCCTTTCGACTCCCTGGATTCCGTCTCTTTACTGGCAGCTCGTTGCCCGGCAGGTTCTGATGATTCCGGTCTGGTATGCACCAATGCCAGGGCGGGTTAGGTGCTGGTTCTGCTGCTGCGTACTTGACCCGGGGCCAGCCATTCAAGAGCAAGGCACTTATCCGGCTGGCGTTTGAAGATGAGCGTTTTGGGTCGTGTGGTTGCGCGGGCCGAACCTATGCTGAGCGGTCGTCAGGGGGCGATGCATAGGAGTGGAAAAAATCAACCCGAAGAGGTTGACTTGAAGAACAAGAATCGGCTATCTTGAATAAACCATGGCTGGTTGATTTTTTCTCCCGGCCTTGGTGAAGCACTACGCCAACGACTATAAAAATTTAGAACTAGGCAGACTCGAGGAACACATCATGGCTATCACTGCACTAGGCAAGAAATTGAGGATGATCCGTTTGGAGAAAGGAGAAGTCATGAAAGACATGGCTGAAGCTCTCCATGTCAGCAGTGCTTACCTTTCAGCCATCGAGCGTGGCAAGAAGGCGCCATCGGAGAAAGTGCTCTCTGGCCTCAAGCTACACTATTCACTTAGTCCTAAAGAAGCCCATGAGGTCGAAGAAGCCGCTGCCCTCTCCCAGACCACCGTAAGCATCGACCTACACGGTTCAGACGAAGAGGAGAGGATGCTTGCTGTTTCCTTTGCGAGGAAATTCAAAGGATTAGAAGACTTTCAAAAAGACCAACTGGTGAAGCTACTCAATGGAGAATAAAAATGCCCCCCAGACAGCTCAGCACCAAAGTTTCACCTCGTAGCAAGCGGAGCATTCAGCAAGAGGCCCAAAATCTAAGGGACGCGTTAGGCATCAAGATCCCCCACCTACCGATCGTCCGTATCTATGAAGTGCTCCAGCACCTTGATGACTTGGAGCTCGCGATCGAAGAAGACTGGCACCTTCCGGAGGAGGAAGCCGTTACCTACCCGGATCTGAAGACAATCCGGATCAGGGAGTCTGTCTATGATGCAGCCTGTGCGGGAGACGCGCGCTCCCGCTTTACCCTTGCGCATGAGTTAGGGCACTACTTCATGCACCGTGATCAGAATGCCTCGTTCTCGCGCTCAGGAAACCACAAGATCTACTTTGATTGTGAATGGCAAGCTGATCGCTTTGCTAGCGAGTTGCTCATCGATCGGCGCTTGTTCACAAGTGATTGGTCTGTTGAAGAGATCATGCAGGAATTCGAGGTCAGCCAGAAGGCTGCAGAGATTGCTTTGCATGACAAGAAAAAGGAAGAGGGAAATGGATAACGCACAGCTGCGCACCATCTCCCTCTGTCTTTTTCCAAACCCCGACAAGGGCTTAACGCTGCCAGCCCTTGTGCGTGGAGGTCTGTTCTTGATTTCGAATGTCTTGGCGGACACTCGAAGTTTAGGTCCGGTCACCACGTTCGTCAATGGCAGCACCTACCAAAACGGTGACCGACTATGTCGACCTCGACTGATACTATCGTTATTTACCGCCCCTACATCACTGTCAAAGGCAAGCGTATCTATGCCTGGCAGAGGGGGCTGAAGGCCTTCCGCATCGAAATTCCGCGGGATAAGTTCAAGGCCTAACCCAAAGGGCCGGGTTCGCCCCGGCCCTGTCCGCTTCCAGACATTTGAAAAACCCTTTTGATCCAACCCCTTCCTTGTAACCCATGGGCTCATAGCTGCTCAGGCATCAAACACTCTGTCGTCAACTGAGGTCACCAGGCACCAGGCACCAGCCACCGGAGGTGTTCTGTCAGCGTCTATTTTGGCCTTCGAAAATCCTCGACTATCCGCAACGCATCCGCAGCCACCGAACCCGCCACTATGGAGAGTTCGCAAGATCCATAAGCTTGTTATGCCAAGCATGCCGTCACCTCTCCCCTCGAACTGGGGAAGGTCTGGTTGACGCTTCCTTTCCGTAGCTTTTAAGCTACAATGCTCCAATGATGGAGCTCACCCACTACCTCACTGCCGACGGCCACGATCCCTTCCAAGCTTGGCTGGATGCTACCAAGGCCAAGGATCGTCAGGCCGCCATGCGCGTGCTGACCCGCCTCAACCGCTTGGCTGCCGGCAATGCCGGGGACACCAAGGCCGTTGGCGATGGAGTGCTTGAGCTGCGAATCGACTATGGCGCTGGTTACCGCGTGTATTACGCCAAGGTAGACAAGCGACTGGTGATGCTGTTGATCGGTGGCACCAAGAAACGCCAACAGGCCGATATCGAGCAGGCCAAGGCATTTCTGGCGGATCACCGAAGGAGGACCCAAAGATGAGAAGCCACGACGAGGCGGTGGTCGAAATGTTGCGCCACGATCCAGAAATGGCCGTTGAGTATCTGCGTACCGCTTTTGACGAGCTGGATGAAGAGGGCGGGGAGTCTGCCTTCCTGATGGCGCTGCGCCACGTGGTGGAAGCCCAGGGCGGTATGGCTGTCGTTGCCGAGCGGGCCAAGGTCTCGCGTGAAAGCCTCTATCGGGCGCTGTCGCCAAAGGGAAACCCTACCCTGCGTACCATGACGGCCGTCATCAAGGCGACAGGCATTCACTTTCACGACCTGACGCATCCTGCCACTTGAGGTCGTGAGCCAGGTGCGCGTCAACGCCCCGCGGCAGGGCTGATTGAGCGACGCATCATGCCGCCGCTGGGCGTCGCTATTTGCACTTTCCTTGATGTACCTCCCTATCCGCTGCATGCTGAAGCCTATACTCGGAGCTGAGGACTGTGGAATGGGTGTGAAGACATTTGCCTGGGTGCTGGTGGCGCTCGGGCTGGCAATGGCGCTTTACGGCTGGCAGGCGTGGAATCCGGCGGCGTTCGTGGGCATGGCGCTGGCCGCGGTGGGTATCGTGGTGCTGGCCACCTCGGGGCGTCGACCGGGCGGCTGATCCCTCACGCAGCTCTCGCTCGGGCCTGACTTTCATCGGGCTTGGGCTTACCATAGTTAGAGTCACAGTCCTTCTCCCGTCGGGGCGAAGGGCTGTTTTCGTTGCATGGCCGGCAGCCATCAATCCCATAAGCGGCGCTGCCGGTGCCAAGGAGGTTGTATGTCATCTCGTCCCCCCATCATCATCAACCGCCTGGACGCAGAGCGGCTGCAGCGCCTGATCGACCAGGCCGACGACAAGGATCGCTTCGTGGCCGACTGCCTCGAAGAGGAGCTCGAGCGCGGCGAGGTGATCGACCCGGAAGACATTCCGGAGGATGTCGTCAGCATGAACAGCCAGGTGCAGTTCACCGATCTGACACGTAACCGTCAGATGATACGCACGCTGGTCTATCCCCATGCGCTGGCCACGACCGAAGACGGCATCTCGGTGATGGCACCCATCGGGGCCGGGCTCATCGGCTTGCGTATCGGCGACGAGATCGACTGGCCGCTGCCCGGCGGCGGCGAGGCGCGCCTGCGCATCGACGCGATCCTGTGGCAGCCCGAGCGCGAGGGGCAGTTCCACCGTTGAGGTGGCATCAGCGTCGCTAACGTATAGTCACAGAGGAGCAGGGCAGTGCCGCTTTCCTTATGGATGTCGCTGGTGGCCGTGTGCGCCATGGGGGCGATGTCGCCGGGGCCGAGCCTGGCGCTGGTGCTGCGCCACACCCTCGGCGGAGGGCGCGCGCCGGGTATCGTGGCGGCGCTGTCCCATGCCCTGGGGGTGGGCTTCTATGCGTTGCTCACGGTGCTGGGGCTAGGCGCGCTGATCGTGCGCTTCCCCACCCTGTTTCAGGCCATCACCTGGGCCGGTGCGGCCTATCTGGCCTGGCTTGGCATCAAGGCGCTGCGCGCCGGCAGGGCAGCGGCGCTCGAGGCCGCCGGGGTGGCGACCACCCGCCGTCAGGCGGCGCGCGAGGGCATGCTGGTCGCGCTGGGCAATCCCAAGTTGATCCTGTTCTTCGTTGCCCTGCTCAGCCAGTTCGTCACGCCGGACATGTCGGTGACCGCCAAGGCGGTCATCGTGCTGACGGCGATGGTCATCGACGGCGGCTGGTACGTGCTGGTGGCGGTGTCGTTGACGCATTCACGCGTGCTGCCCTGGCTGCAGGCAAGAGCGCACTGGATCCACCGTATTACCGGCGTCATGCTGCTGGCGCTTGCGCTGCGAGTGGTGGCGGGCCCCCTTGGCTGAGCGGTGCGCTGAGTTGAGTGGACGCGTTGAGAAGTGAACCGGCTGTGCATCAGGGATGATGGTGGTCTCAGAATAATTCGAGAACGAGTTCCCCCTGATGAACGTTTTCTCCGAGGTGGAAGAAGAGCGGGCGCTGGCCATGGTGCTCGACGAGGACCCGGATGTGGTGGCGGTCCTCTCCCTCCAACTGCATGTCCTGGGCCTCGAGAGTCGCTGCTATCGGCGTGCCGATGCGCTGCTGGCCGAGCTCGACGAGTGCGCCCCGCAACTGGTGGTCATGGGGCTCGAATTCGGCGACCCGGACGGCATCGAGCTGCTGCGCCTGCTGGCCCAGCAACGCTTCGCCGGCTGGGTGCTGCTGCTGGGCGGTGTCGAGCGCAAGATCTCGCGCATTGCCGAACGGGTCGGTCATACCCTGGGATTGCAGATGCTCGGTTCGCTGGACAAGCCGATGCGTCTGGCCGAGCTCAGGCAGCGTCTGGATCGGTTGCGTCCCGGCTGCAAGCCGGCCATCGTGCCCGAGGACAGCCCCTTCTTTTCCGCCAATGAACTGGAGTCGGCGCTGCAGCGCCACGAGCTCACCGTGCACTACCAGCCGCAGTTCGAGCTGGCGACCGGGCGCCTCAGCGGGGTCGAGGCGCTGGTACGCTGGGCGCATCCGCAAATCGGCCTGATCGGCCCGGCCAGCTTTCTGCCCATGCTCACGGCCGGCCAGAGCCGCCGACTCACCTGTCACGTGCTCGAGCAGGCGCTGCTCGATGCCCGGCGCTGGCGCGAGCAAGGGGTGATTCTGTCGATCTCGGTCAACGTCACCGCCGACGATCTGATGGAGGCCCAACTGCCGGCGCTGACGCGTCAGTTGACCCCGGACGATTCGCCGCTGGTGGTGCTCGAGATCACCGAGACGGCGGCCATGGACGATGAGCTGCTGGGCTCGGAGATCGCCGCCCGGCTCCACCTCAGCGGCATGGAGGTGGCAGTGGACGATTTCGGTGTTGGCTTCTCGTCGCTTTTGCGTCTGCAGATGCTGCCGATCAGCGAGCTGAAGATCGACCGCAGTTTCGTACGGCACGTGCAGCAGGACGTGCAGGATGCCGCCATCGTCGAGGCCATTGCCCTGCTCGGTCGTCGCCTCGGTATCCGCGTGGTGGCCGAAGGGGTCGAGGAACTCGATTGCCTGCCGACCCTGGCCCGCTTCGGCTGCACCCATGTGCAGGGCTTCGGGCTGTCACGCCCGGTACCGGCCGAGGAGATTCCGCTGCTGGCATGCGATCAGTCGCCGATTCGCGCCAGAATCACCGCCAGCGGCGAACCAGCCGGCAGCACGCCATAGGCCGGGCTGGTTTCCACGCCGAGGCGTGAGCGACAGAAGGTCTCGGCCACTTCGGCCGGTGCATGGCGTAGCAGCAGCGCGCCCTGCAGGCTCTGTGCCAGACGCTGGGTCAGCCAGCGGGCGCGGGGCTCCAGCGTCTCGGCGGGCAGCGTCAGGTCGTGTTCCAGGCCGGCCAAGGCCAGATCGAGATCCTGTTGCAGGCCCTGGGCGGCGCGCAGCTCGTCACGCAGGGCGGCGATCGATTCGGGGTGTCGCGCCAGTACCCGCAGCAGATCCAGACAGATCACGTTGCCCGAGCCTTCCCAGATCGAGTTGACCGGCGCTTCCCGATAGAGCCTGGCCAGCGGCGCCTCTTCGACATAGCCGATGCCGCCCAGGCACTCCATGGCCTCGGCCATGAAGCCGGGCCCGCGCTTGTTGTGCCAGTACTTGGCCAGGGTGGGCAGCACTCGGGCCAGGGCCGTTTCGTGTGCCTCGCCGCGAGCGTCTCCGTCGAAGGCGCGCGCGGCGCGCATGACCAGTGCCACACCGGCTTCCACCTCCAGCGCCAGATCGGCGATGACCGCCTGCATCAGCGGCTGCTCCGCCAGCAGGCGACCGAAGGCGTGGCGACCGCGCACGTGGCGCCACGCCTCGACCAAGGCCTGGCGCATCATGCCGACCGGGGCGGTGGCGGCATCGAGTCGGGTCTGTTGCACCATGTCGATGATGGTGGCCACTCCACGGCCGGGCTCGCCGACCAGGCTTGCCCAGGTGTTGCGATACTCGATCTCGGCGGAGGCGTTGGCACGGTTGCCGCACTTCTCCTTGAGGCGCTGGAGCTCGATGGCGTTGCGCTCGCCGTCCGGCGTGAAGCGCGGCGCCAGGAAGCAGGTCAGTCCCGCGTCGGTCTGGGCCAGGGTGAGGAAGGCGTCGGACATCGGCGCGCTGCAGAACCACTTGTGACCGGTCAGTCGCCAGCCTTCGCCGTCGCGCTCGGCGCGGGTGGTGTTGCGGCGCACGTCGCTGCCGCCCTGTTTCTCGGTCATGGCCATGCCGAAGGTGAGCCCGCGCTTTTGCTCGGCAGGAAGCGGGCGCGGGTCGTAGGCGTTGGCCAGCAGCCCCGGCGCCCATGCCGCTTCGATATCGGGGCTGCGGCGCAGCACCGGCATGGCGGCGTGGGTCATGGTCACCGGGCAGCAGAAGCCGGGCTCGGCCTGGGTCAGCAGGTAGAGCGCGGCGATATGGGCCTGATGGCCGCCGCGGCCTTCCTCCTGCCAGGCCACGGCGTGCCAGCCGTTGTCGATGGCCAGGTGCATCAGCTCGTGGTAGGCGGGGTGATAGCGCACCTCGTCCAGCCGTCGGCCGTGGCGGTCGAACAGAGCCAGTTCCGGTGGGTGGCGGTTGGCCTGTTCGCCCAACGCCTGTACGTGAAGGCTGCCCGTTTCGCGCCCCAGCGATGCCAGGCGCTGGCGGACCCAGGCGGGGGCTTCGCGCTCCAGCGCTTCACGCAGTGGCAGATCGCCGGCGAACAGGTCGCTGTCGCCGGGCGTGTCGGGTTGGTTGACCACCTCATGGGTGGTCAGTCGGCTGCGAGGGGCGTTGTCGCGCATGCTGGTTCTCCTTGGGCGCCGTCGTGCCTCGTGCTTGCAGCATGGTCAGTCGTTCCGGGTCGGTCAACGCGCAGCGGGCGTGACCTGGTTGTCGCTTACCGGTAGGCTTGGAGCCGGCGTGCGAATGACGCTTCTCTGGGCAAACCCCAGCGAAAGGTTGCCGCGATACGCTGAGAGGTGCTACGTGTAAAACGTGGCGTGGGATAGGTGACAGCGAGGCAGGCAGACATGGCCATCCACGAACACGAGTGCCGTACCTTCCGCGGCGAGCCCTTCAACCTGCGTGCCCTGCAAGGGCAGGTGCTGCTGATCGTGAACGTGGCCAGTCGCTGCGGTTACACGCCCCAGCTCGGCGAGCTGGAGCGCCTCTATCGCAGCCACCGCGATCGTGGTTTTACCGTACTGGCCTTTCCCTGCAATCAGTTCGCGCGTCAGTCGCCGGAAACGGCCCTGGACTTCTGCGCCTTCAGCTCCAGCCAGTATGGGGTGACCTTTCCGGTCATGGAGAAGGTCAAGGTCAACGGGCGTGGCGCTCATCCCCTGTTCGTCGAGCTCAAGCGCCAGGCACCCGGGGTGATGGGTACCGGCATGGTCAAGTGGAACTTCACCAAGTTCCTGGTGGCGCGGGACGGCAGGGTGTTGCAGCGCTTCTCGCCCCGCGAGAGCGGGCCGGAGCTCGAACGCGCGCTGGAGCAGGCGCTGGATGAGGACTTTCGCCTCTAACTCATGTGCCTCTACTTCAGGAGTGCGGTGCTTCGCCGCGTTCCATCATCACCCGGGCGATCAGCTCGTTCCAGCGATGGCGGGTCATCATGGTGGTCAGCCCCGAGAACAGCGCCCAGCTCTTGCGTCGCCACCCCTTGAGCTTGAGGTTGTGGGCCACCAGCTGTTGCATCAACTGGTAGTCGTCGAAATCGCGCCAGCGCCCGGCGATCGACATCTGATTGCGCGACATCACCGGCGCCAGTTCCAGGCGAAAGATCCACTCCAGTTCGTGCAGCGTCAGCTCGTGGCGCTCTATCACCGCCACCATACGGGCGAACTCGCGTTCGCTGGGCTCGCGGTCCAGCCACAGTGGAGCCAGCGCCAGCCATAGCTCGCCGCGCTCATCCACCAGTGCTTGTGCATTCATGTCCACCTCCTGCCATGTCATGGCACCGGGTTGCATCGTGCCCCAGGACTCCGCGGCGCTCAAGTGCGGACAGACGCATGCGTGGCCGCTAGAATGTCGCCACTGCCCATTCGTATCGTCAAGGCGCTCGAAGCGGCGCTGCAACACCAACAACGAGGTCTGTCGTGATCATCAAACCCAAGGTTCGCGGTTTCATCTGTACCACCACCCATCCGGTCGGCTGCGAGAAGAACGTGCTCGAGCAGATCGAGGCCACTCGTGCGCGTCAATTCGACAAGGCCAACGGGCCGAAGAAGGTACTGGTGGTAGGGGCCTCCAGCGGCTATGGCCTGGCGGCGCGCATCACCGCGGCATTCGGCTACGGTGCCGACACCCTGGGGGTTTTCTTCGAGAAGCCCGGCAGCGAGAAGAAGCCCGGCACCGCCGGCTGGTACAACGCCGCCGCCTTCGACAAGTTCGCCAAGGCCGAAGGGCTCTACAGCAAGTCGATCAATGGCGATGCCTTCTCCCACGAGGCGCGCGAGAAGGCCATCGAGCTGATCAAGCAGGACCTGGGCCAGATCGATCTGGTGGTCTACTCGCTGGCCTCGCCGGTGCGCAAGCTGCCCGACAGCGGTGAGCTGAAGCGCTCCAGCCTCAAGCCGATCGGCGAGACCTACCGCGCCACCGCCATCGACACCAACAAGGACACCATCATCGAGGCCGAGGTCGAGCCCGCCACCGAGCAGGAGATCGAGGATACCAAGGCGGTGATGGGCGGCGAGGATTGGGAGCTGTGGATCGACGCGCTGGACAAGGCTGGCGTGCTGGCCCCCGGTGCGCGCAGCGTGGCGTTCAGCTATATCGGCACCGAGATTACCTGGCCGATCTACTGGCACGGCGCCCTGGGCAAGGCCAAGGAGGATCTCGACCGTGCCGCCGGTGAGATCGACGCCAGGCTCAAGGCCAGTGGCGGCGGTGCCAACGTGGCGGTGCTCAAGTCGGTGGTGACCCAGGCCAGCGCGGCGATTCCGGTCATGCCGCTCTACATCGCCATGGTCTACAAGGTGATGAAGGAGAAGGGCCTGCACGAGGGCACCATCGAGCAGCTCAACCGCCTGTTCGGCGAGCGCCTCTATGGAGGTGAGTTCATCACCGACGAGGCCGGCCGCCTGCGTCTGGACGACTGGGAGCTGCGTGACGACGTGCAGCAGGCGTGCAAGGATCTGTGGCCTCAGGTAACCACCGAGAACCTGTTCCAGATCACCGACTATGCTGGTTACAAGCACGACTTCCTGAAGCTGTTCGGGTTCGAGCGAGATGACGTCGATTACGACGCCGACGTGAACCCGGACGTTCAGTTCGATGTCGTCACCTTATAGGCCCGCTGCGAAGGAACGCGATTCGGCGGGCAAAACCAGCATCGAAGGAGGTGCCCATGGACACCCGGGAGAGCAAGACGGCGCAAGAAGAGTACGAGCATCTCAAGGAAGTGAGGATGCCCGAGGACTTCGAGAATCTCGAGCCGGATGAGGAGCAACCCGAAGCCAAGCGGCCGGCCAAGGGCTGGCACTGGCTGGTGCTGGGCGTGGCCATTGCTACAGGGCTTTTCCTCGTCTATCGGCTGGTATCGGCGCTCTGGCTCTGACCCGAAGGTTGCCGATGTGAACCGAAGGCTACCGTGGCGCTGCCACGGTGGCCTTCGTCAACGTGCGTAAACCGTGCGGTATTGCCAACGCCGCCGATGGAGTACCATTTCTCCTTCGTTTCGGCACACGGCGCTGCGCAATGCCCGACACCCTCACCGCCCCCATCCCCATGAAAGCTGCCCGCTGGGTTGGCGTGCTGACGTTGCCCGGGTTCTCGCTGCTTGCCCAGGCCTGTGCACTGGAGCCACTGGTGGTGGTCAACCAGTTGGCCGGCCAGCGGCTCTATCGTCTGCAGGCTTTTTCCCCGGGCGGTGGTGAGGTTGCCAGCATGGCCGACCTCAGTCAGGCGGCCTGTACTCCCTTCGAGCTCGCCTCGACCGAGCTGGACATGCTGATCGTCTGCGCGCCGAGCCCGCTGCCGGTCATGCATGACAGTGCGTTACCGGGCCAGCTGCGTCTGCTGGGGCGCAGCGGCGTGGTGCTGGTGGGGGTGGGGGGCGGCACCGAGCTGCTGGCGCGCGCCGGCGTGCTGGACGGCTACCGCGCCACGCTGCCCTGGCAGCGCTTCGCCGCCTTCACCCGCGACTATCCCCGCGTGCGGCTGACCCAGCAGCTGTTCGAGATCGACCGCGACCGGCTCACCTGCGGCGGCGGTACGGCCGCGATGGACATGATGATGACCCTGATTGCCACTCATCATGGGCGCGAGCTGGCCGAGCGGGTCTCGGAGCACTTCGTGCTGGAGCGGGTACGCATGGCCGACGAGCCGCAGCAGGTGCCGCTGCGTGCCCGGCTGGGCCATGCGCCGGCGCCGCTGGTGGACGCCGTGATGCTGATGGAGGCCAACATCGAAGAGCCGCTCACCACTCACGAGCTGGCCGAGCATCTGGGCATCTCGCGGCGCCAGCTCGAGCGCCTGTTCAAGAAATACCTGCAGGCGGTGCCCGGCCGCTACTACCTCGATCTGCGCCTGAAGGAGGCGCGGCGCCTGCTGCGCGAGAGCGACCTTCCTGCCGGCGAGATCGCCATGAAGACGGGCTTCTCCTCGCCCGCCCATTTCTCTACTGCCTACCGTAACCATTTCGGGGTTACCCCACGCGAAGAACGCCTTTAAGTCTTTATCTAGAAGTCGGGGTCCCATTGCTGAAAGCCGGCCGGCGCGTCGCTCCTTATACTCGGATGACATCGCTGCGTTGCTATCACTCTTTTGCAGGAATGGAGACCGAGATGAGCCATACCCCGACCCGCGCCGACTTCGACCAGTACATGGTGCCCAACTACTCCCCTCAGAAGGTCATCCCGGTGCGCGGCGAGGGCAGCCGACTGTGGGACCAGGAAGGGCGCGAGTACATCGATTTTGCCGGCGGCATCGCCGTGAACTCCCTGGGTCACTGCCATCCGGTGCTGGTCAAGGCCCTCACCGAGCAGGGCAACAAGCTTTGGCATCTCTCCAACGTCTACACCAACGAGCCCTCGCTCAAGCTGGCCAAGACCCTGGTGGAGCGCACCTTCGCCGACAAGGCCTACTTCTGCTCCTCCGGCGGCGAGGCCAACGAGGCGGCGCTGAAGCTGGCGCGGCGCTGGGCGCATGACAACTTCGGCGAGCACAAGCATCGCATCGTCTCGTTCTACCAGTCGTTCCACGGCCGCACCTTCTTCACCGTCAGCGTCGGCGGTCAGCCCAAGTACTCCCAGGGCTTCGGTCCGGTGCCGGGCGGCATCGTCCACGGCGAGTTCAACAATCTCGACAGCGTGCGCGACCTGATCAACGACGACACCTGCGCAGTGATGGTCGAGCCGATGCAGGGCGAGGGCGGCATCACGCCGGCCACTCAGGAGTTCCTGCAGGGCCTGCGCGATCTGTGCGATGCCCACGATGCGCTGCTGATCTTCGACGAGGTGCAGACCGGCGTGGGCCGTACCGGCTCGCTCTACGCCTACATGGAGTACGGCATCGAGCCGGACATTCTCACCAGTGCCAAGGCCCTGGGCGGAGGCTTCCCCATCGGCGCCATGCTCACCACCGACCGGGTCGCCCCGGCGCTGGCCATCGGCACCCACGGCTCCACCTACGGCGGCAACGCCCTGGCCTCGGCGGTGGCCCTGGCCGCGGTGGAACACATCGACACGCCGGAAGTGCTCGGCGGCGTCAAGCAGCGTCACGACCTGTTCCGCGAGCATCTCGAGGCGATCAACCGCAAGCATGGGGTGTTCAGGGAGATCCGTGGCATGGGCCTGCTGATCGGCGCCGAGATGACCCCCGAATACAAGGATCGGGCCAAGGACATCCTGCCGCTGGCCATCGAGGAAGGGCTGATGGCGCTGATCGCCGGTCCCAACGTGCTGCGCATGGCGCCATCGCTGGTGATCCCCGAGGCCGACATTGCCGAGGGCATGGCGCGGCTGGAGCGTGCCATCGAGCGGCTGGTGGCGGCCGGGTGAAGGCTGGCCGAGCCATGCGCGACACCGCCAATCGACCAGGAGATCCCGCCATGATGGTCGTACGCCCCGTTCGGCCGGCCGACCTGCCGGCCCTGGAGCGGCTGGCGGGCTTGGCCACGCCGAGCCTGACCAACCTGCCGGCCCATCGCGACCGCCTCGAGGAGCGCATTGCCCGCTCGCGGCAGTCGTTCGGGCGCGAGGTGGACTTTCCCGGCGACGAACACTACACCTTCGTGCTCGAGGATCTCGAGCGCGACGAGGTCGTGGGTACCGCCACCCTGCGCGCCGAAGCCGGTGCGCGGGAGGCCTACTACACCTACCGCCAGGAAACCCTGATCCACGCCTCGCAGCAGCTCAACGTACGCCGCGAGGTGCAGACCCTCTCGCTCTCCCACGAGGTGTCCGAGACCACTCAGCTGTGCGCGCTGTCGCTGGACCCGCGCTATCGCGGCACCAGCGCCGAGAGTCTGCTGCGCCGCTCAAGGCTGATGTTCATCGCCCAGTACCCGGAGCGCTTCGCCGAGGTGCTGGCGATGGCGTTCCCGGGCTATCTCGACGAGCAGGGCGAATCGCCGTTCTGGAACAGCGTGGGGCGCCACTTCTTCGTGCGCGACTATCACGACATCAACTACCTGGCCGGGGTGCGCTCGAAGAGCTTCATCGCCGAGGTGATGCCGCAGTTTCCGCTCTACCTGGCGCTGCTCACGCCCCAGGCGCGGGCCGCCATCGGCCGCGAACATCCCGCTCATGAGGCGGCCATGGCCGAGATGCTGGCCGAGGGCTTCATGCGCTCGCGTCACGTCGATCTGTTCGACGCCGGCCCGGTGATCAAGGGCGAGCGCAATCGCCTGCACACCTTCCGCCATGCCGCCTGGCACCCGGTGCGGGTACGCCCGGCTCATGCGCTGCCCGACGCCGAGCCGGCGATGGTCGCCAACCAGCGCCTGGCAGATTTCCGCTGCGTGGTGGCGCGCTATGCGCTGTCGCCCACCGGGCAACTGATGCTCTCGCCGGAGCACGCCGAGCTGCTCGGCGCGGAGGAGGGGCGGGCAGTGCTGGCCGCACCGCTGACGCTGCCGTCCAACGGCGAAGAGGAAGCGGGCTTCGATGAGGGGGAGCTGTGATGCGTATTCGACCGATTGCCGAGGGCGACCTGGACGAACTGCAGAAGATCGCCCGCGAGACCGGGGTCGGCTTCACCTCGCTGCCCGACAACCGCGAGTTCCTGGCGGCCAAGATCGCCGCCGCGGTGGCCGCCTTCGAGCAGCGTACCCCGGCCGACCGGCGCAACTACTTCTTCGTGCTGGAAGACGAGGAGAGCGGCGAGCTGGCGGGCTGCTGCGCCATCGAGGGTCAGGTGGGCCGCGAGGTGCCGTTCTATCACTACCGCCTGGGCACGCTGGCCCACTCCTCGGTGCAGCTCGACCTGCACCGCACCATCGACACTCTGTTTCTCAGCTCCGATCACACCGGCGATGCCGAGGTGGCCTCGCTGTTCCTGCGCCCCGGTTTCCGTGGCAAGGAGCGCCAGCATCAGCGCAACGGCGCGCTGCTGTCGATGGTGCGCTGGCTGTTCATGGCCGAGTTTCGCGACCAGTTTCCCGACAAGGTGCTGGCCGAGATGCGCGGGGTGTTCGACGAGCGTGGCAAGAGTCCGTTCTGGGAGTGTCTGGGTAGCCACTTCTTCCCCCTGGACTTCGACGAGGCCGATCGTCTCACCGGATTGGGGCAGAAGAGCTTCATCGGCGAGCTGATGCCCAAGTTTCCGATCTACACGCCGTTTCTCTCCGACGAGGCGCGGGCCTGCATCGGCCAGGTGCATCACGACACCCGTCCGGCGCTGGCCATGCTCAAGAAGGAGGGCCTGCGCTGGGAAGGTTACATCGACATCTTCGATGGCGGACCGACGGTGGAGGCCTATATCGACGACGTACGCGCGGTGCGCAAGTCGCACTGCTGTCGGGTGGAGATCCGCAGCGGCAGTGACACGCCGCCGGCCCGACCGCGCTGGCTGGCTGCCAGCACGACCATGGCCGAGTTCCGCGCCGCCTGGGTGGCCTGTGGCCCCGACGAGGAGGGCACCCTCACCCTGAGCGAGACGGAGGCGCAGCGGCTGGGCGTGGCGGCCGGCGACTCCCTGCGCGTCCTGGATACCGAGGAGACATCATGAACGCAAAGCAACAGCTGATGATCGGCGGCCGCTGGCAGCCGGGCGAGGCGATGCAATTCACCAAACGCGATCCGGTCGCCGGCGAGACCCTGTGGCAGGGCGCGGCGGCCAGCGACAGTCAGGTAGCGGCAGCGGTTGAGGCCGCCCGCGGTGCCTTCCCGGGCTGGGCCCGCCTGGGCTTTGCCGAACGCCTGAGCGTGGTGGAACGCTTCCGCGAGCTGCTCGAGACCCACCGCGAGGATCTGGCCCATGCGATTGCCGGCGAGACCGGCAAGCCGCTGTGGGAGGCGCGTACCGAAGTGGGCGCCATGATCGGCAAGGTGGCGATCTCGGCGCGCGCCTACCAGGAACGCACCGGCGAGCGCAGCCGCGACCTCGGCGACACCACCGCCGTACTGCGCCATCGCCCCCACGGGGTGATGGCCGTGTTCGGCCCCTACAACTTTCCCGGCCATCTGCCCAACGGGCACATGGTGCCGGCGCTGCTGGCCGGCAACACCGTGGTGTTCAAGCCCAGCGAGCAAACCCCGCTGACCGCCGATCTCACTCTGCAGTGCTGGCAGGAGGCGGGCCTGCCCGCCGGGGTGATCAACCTGGTGCAGGGAGCTGCACCGGTGGGGCAGGCGCTCTCCTCGCACCCGGGCATCGACGGCCTGCTGTTCACCGGCAGCGCCCGGGTCGGCGGCCTGCTCAACCGCCAGTTCGCCGACCAGTTGGAGAAGATCCTGGCCCTGGAGCTCGGCGGCAACAATCCGCTGGTGGTCAAGGACGTGCACGATCAGGACGCCACGGTGCTGACCATCCTGCAGTCCGCCTTCCTTTCCGGCGGCCAGCGCTGCACCTGTGCACGGCGGCTGATCGTGCCCGAGGGGCAGGTCGGCGATCACCTGCTCGACGCCCTGGTCGATGCCATCGCCCGCCTGCGAGTGGCAGGGCAGTTCGAGGAACCGGCGCCGTTCTATGGCGGCCTGGTCAGCCAGGAAGCGGCCGAGGGGTTGCTCAAGGCCCAGGACGAGCTGGAGGCGCTGGGCGGTGTGGTGCTGGCGCGCATGGCCTGTCTGCAAGAGGGCACCAGCCTGCTGTCGCCGGCGCTGATCGACGTCACCGGGCTCGACGTGCTCGACGAGGAGCACTTCGGTCCGCTGCTCAAGGTCTACCGCTACCGTGATTGGGACGAGGCGCTGCGGCTGGCCAACGATACCCGTTATGGCCTGGCCGCCGGTCTGATCGGCGGCGAGCGCGCCGACTGGGACGACTTCCTGCTGCGCATCCGCGCCGGCATCGTCAACTGGAACCGCCAGACCACCGGCGCTTCCGGCGATGCGCCCTTCGGCGGCGTGGGCATCAGCGGCAACCATCGCCCCAGTGCCTATTATGCGGCGGACTACTGCGCCTACCCGGTGGCTTCCATGGAGGCCGAGACCCTGACCCTGCCCGACAACCTGCCGCCCGGAGTGGTGTTATGAGCCAAGCGACGAATACCGACTACCGGGAAGTCAACTTCGACGGCCTGGTGGGTCCCACCCACAACTACTCGGGGCTGGCCCACGGCAACGTGGCCTCGATGCGCCACGGTGGGCTGGTCTCCAACCCCCGCGAGGCGGCGCTGCAGGGCCTGGCCAAGATGAAGGCGCTGATGGATGCCGGCTACGCCCAGGGCGTGCTGCCGCCCCAGCAGCGCCCCGACCTCGGCGCGCTGCGCTCGCTCGGCTTTTCCGGCAGCAATCGCGAGGTGCTGGCGCGGGCGGCCAAGGAAGCGCCCCAGGTGCTGCGCGCGGTGTGCTCGGCCTCGAGCATGTGGACGGCCAACGCCGCTACGGTGACCCCGAGTCGTGACGCCGCGGACGGCCGCGTGCACTTCACCCCGGCCAACCTGCAGTCGAGCTTCCATCGCTATCTGGAGCCGGAAACCACCGGCCGCGTGCTGGCGGCGATCTTCCGCCACGAGTCGCACTTCGCTCACCACCCGGCGCTGCCGGCCACGCCGGCCTTCTCTGACGAGGGGGCGGCCAACCATACCCGCCTGTGCGGCGAACACGGCGAGGCCGGCGTTCACCTCTACGTCTATGGCCGCCAGGCTTTCGGTGGCGAGGTGGGGCCCAAGCGCTTCCCCGCGCGCCAGACCCTTGAGGCGAGCCAGGCGGTGGCACGTCAGCATGGTCTCGCCGCGGCGCAGACGGTATTCGCCCAGCAGCACCCCGAGGCCATCGATGCCGGCGTGTTCCACAACGACGTGATCGCGGTGGGCAACGGGCCGGTGCTGCTCTACCACGAGATGGCCTTCCTCGACGAGCAGGCCACGCTCGATGAGCTACGCGCCAAGATGACCACGCCCCTGATCCCGGTGCGCGTGCCCAGCGAGGCGGTGAGCATGGATGACGCCGTGGCGTCGTATCTGTTCAATTCGCAGCTGTTGAGCAACCCCGATGGCAGCATGACCCTGGTGGTGCCCGGCGAGTGCCAGGAACGCGAGGCGGTGTGGCGCACCATCCAGGACCTGCTGCTGGCCGGCCACAACCCCATCGGCGAGGTGATCGTCAAGGACGTCAAGCAGAGCATGCGCAACGGCGGCGGCCCCGCCTGCCTGCGCCTGCGGGTGGTGCTCTCCGCCGAGGAGCGCGCCGCGCTGACTGGCCGCGTGCTGCTCAGCGACGCGCTGTACGGCGAACTCAGCGCCTGGGTCGGGCGTCACTACCGCGACCGCCTGGCCCCGGACGACCTGGCCGACCCGCAGCTGGCCGACGAGACTCTCACTGCGCTGGACGAGCTGACCCGCATCCTGCAAATTGGATCGGTCTATCCCTTCCAGCTGGGTTAGCCCAGGCCTGCGCTTTTTCGTCCCAGGGCTGGGCGCTCGGCGCGACAGTGAGAGCCAATGGATAAGGACGTCGTCATGCGCGATATCACCATCGTACGTTTGATTCCTGACTCGGACCACGTTGATACGGTGGCGAGCTGGACCTTCGCCGAATGGGGCCACCTGCACCCCGGTAGCACCGCCGACTCCTATCGCGAGGCCTTTCGTCGCGAGTGCGGCGAGGGCGGCGTGCCCTCGGTGTTCGTGGCCATGCACGGCAATCGGCCGGTAGGCACGGCGGCGCTGTTGGCCGAGGACATGGACAGTCGGCCCGAGCTGACTCCCTGGCTGGCCTCGGTGTTCGTGCTGCCGGAGTGGCGCGGGCAGGGCATCGCCGCCCGCCTGATTCGCCGCGTCGAGGAGGAAGCCGTGGACAGCGGCTTCAGTCAGTTCTACCTCTACACCCCCGACCAGCAAGGGCTCTATCGCCGCCTCGGCTGGCAGGACCTCGAGGAGCTGAACTACCGGGGTGAGGCGGTCACCATCATGTGGCGCCAGTTGGAGGCATGACCGCCGCCTCGCCGCTGACGCTCTATCGTGAGGCGGTAGAACGCCACGGCTTCGCCCCGGACGCCGCCCAGCAGCGCGCTGCGGCACGGCTCGATGCCTGTTTCCAGGCGCTGCACGACGAGGGTGCCGCGCAGTCGCGCAGGGTCGTACCCGGCGTCTATCTATGGGGGCCGGTGGGGCGCGGCAAGACCTGGCTGATGGACGGTTTCCACCGCCACCTGCGGGTGCCTTCCCGGCGCCTGCATTTTCATCACTTCATGCGCTGGGTGCACCAGCGCCAGTTCCAGCTGAACGGCATCGCCGATCCTCTCTCCGCACTGGCGCGGGAGCTGGCATCCGAGGTACGCGTGCTCTGCCTCGATGAGTTGTTCGTCAGCGACATCGCCGATGCCATGCTGCTTGGTCGCCTGTTACAGGCGATCTTCGAGCATGGCGTGGTATTGGTGTGCACCTCCAATCAGGCGCCGAGCCAGCTCTATGCCGACGGCTTCAACCGCGAGCGCTTGCTGCCGGCCATTGCCGCCATCGAACGCTGTATGGAGGTGGTGGAGCTGGACGGCGGCTTCGATCACCGCCTGCATCCCGGACGGGGGTGCCAGCGCTATTGGATAGCGGAGCCCGGCCGGCCGAGCGCTCTCACTGGCGTTTTCGCGCGCCTGAGCGAGGACCAGCCGACGAGCCGTGAGCCCATCGAGCTGGGCCATCGCCGCATTGCGGTGGAACGGCGCAGCCAGCGCGTGGTGTGGTGTCGCTACGCCGAGCTGTGCGAGCAGCCGCTGGCCGCGCTCGACTTCATCGCCCTGGCCGACGAGTTCGATCACGTCCTGCTCAGCGAAGTGCCGCGACTGAGCGACGTCGCCGCAGCGGGGCGTATCGCCCGTGGCACTGAGGATGGCGCCGAGCGCATCGAAACCGGGGAGCGGGAGCTGCCGCCGCTGTCGCGACGCGACGATGGCGTGCGCCGCTTCATCGCCCTGGTCGACGAGTGCTACGACCGCCGCGTGCCGCTCCATATCGAAGCCGAGGTCGCCATGGACGAACTCTATGCCGATGGCTACCTGGCCTTCGCCTTCCGGCGCACCCTCAGCCGGCTGCAGGAAATGCAGCTGGCGAGGTTTGGTGGGCTACCTGCAAACGAATGAACCGGCTTCTTCATTCGGCAAGCGGTGCCCCGATACACTGCCTGAAAACCGCGACCATGAGGTCGTAATCGCAGTAGTAAGCCGCGATGTTGGCTCGAATCCACTCGTCCCGATCCAGCCCGGCCCATGAAATCTCATAGCCGCAATTGATGATCAGGTGCTCGAAGAGAATACGCTGCGCCCTGCCATTGCCATCTCGAAAGGGGTGCAGGACATTGAGATCGCCGTAGAACTCGGCGGCGGCCACTATCAATTCGTCACGTTCAAGGCCTGTATACCAGTCGGCGCGTACTAACTGGGCGAACAGTTTTTTGGCTTCCGGCTCGATGCGGTCGCAATGACAAAAGCGCGTATCGCCTTTGGAAATGTCGATGGCACGGATCTCGCCGGCCCAAGGATAAAGGTCACGGAAGAGTTGCCTGTGCAGCGACTTGAGATAGTCAAAATCGTAGGGCGGGAGAGAGAAAGGAATCCCGTCGGCAGCGATGGTCGTCAGCTCGCGTTCGGCTTCCTGCAGGATTGCATCGTCACGAATCTCGAGGAGATTCCTGAAAACGTTGGTACCGTCGTAACAGTAGGGATCCTGGCCGACGCCGTACTTGTCCATGACAGCGGCTGGTGGCCATGCTCAACGCTGGCGATATTTTTCCAGCGTGGCGGACTTGCTGGGCAGCGCATGCGGCACATCGGGAGCGCTGAACCCTTCCAGGCGCAGGCTAGCCGCATAGTTATGCTGCTTGACCTTGGCAAAATAGTCCTGCTTGGTCTTGAGGGATACCTTGGTCATGGGGGCTGCCTCGAATTTGCCGATGTCCGTATTTTAACGCATATCGGTCCACGATGCTTCCTGCCCGATCGCCAGTCGCTGTCGTGGACCGTCACTGTCGTGGAAAGGTGCCGGGACATCGGCCTGACAGCCGATGTCCCGGCTTGGCCTCTAGCTACTGGCCGCTCCGCCGACGATGCCGCTGCGAAAGCCGCTCTGGCGCTCGCTGTCGCGCAGGTGCTTCGCCACGGTGTCTTCCGGCGAGCCGGCCATTTCGCGGAACATGCCCATGGAACCGAGCAGGGCGGAGGATTCGTAGGGCACGAACACCCGCTCGCCCTCCTGGGCCATGGTCGGCAGCGCCTTTATGTAGCTCTGGCCGAGCAGATAACCGACCACGGTGCGCTTGTGCTCGTCGCTGTCGCCGATGGCGCTCAGCACCAGCTTGATCGACTCCTGCTCGCCCTGGGCGCGCAGAATGGCCGACTCCTTGTCGCCCTGTGCATTGAGGATCGCCGATTCGCGCTGACCCTGGGCCTTGGCGATGGCGGCGGCCTTCTCGCCCTCGGCTTCGGTCACGGTGGCGCGGCGTTTGCGTTCGGCGGCCATCTGCAGGCGCATGGCGGTTTCGACCTCTTCGGGCATGGCGATGTCCTGCACCTCGACCCGTGAGATCTTCACCCCCCACTTTGACGCGGGCTCCTCCATGGCGGCCTGGATTTCGTTGTTGACCTCGGCGCGGGACTCGAACAGCTTGTCGAGCTCCATCTTGCCCACCACCGAGCGCAGGGTGGTCTTGGCCAGCACTTCCACCGCCTGGCTCATGTTCTCTATCTCATAGACGGCACGGCGCGGGTCGATGATCTGATAATAGAGCGCCCCATTGATGCGTACCGTGACGTTGTCGGTGGTCACCACCGGCTGGCCGGGGAAGTCCATCACCGTCTCCCGGCGGTCGATCCTTGCTTCGTTGGTGGTGATGGGAAAGTACTCCTCGCCACGCTTCTGGTAGCGGATCATGGTGATGGCACGAGGCTGCTCGATGAACGGAATGATGATGTTGATACCGCTCTCCAGCAGGCGATTGAACGAGCCGAGGCGCTCGATCACCATCACTTCCGACTGGCGTACGATCACCAGCCCCTTGGCGATGATCAGGATGCCGATGATGACGACGATGAGGGCGATCAACAGCCCGGGATTGATAGGTAGGTCCATGTTCACGTTACGACTCCTTGTGTCGACGAGTGTGATCCTGACGCTTGGTGGAGCGTAGCGCCCAACGCTGTGGAACGGGTAGGTTCAGCCCTGAGGCACGTGGCTGACGACGGCCGTAGTGCCGTCAAAGTGATGGAAGATCACCAGCGAGCCTTCTGGCAGCTCGGTTTCGCCGGTTTCGGCCACGCGCAGGCGATAGAAGTCGCCGTTGATCTTGACGCCGCTGGCGCCGTCGAAGTCGCGTTTCAGGGTGGTATAGGTGTGGCCTTTCTCCACGCCCGTGCCGGTGGTGCCGTAGGCCACCCCGGCGGGCGAGAACCACGGGCGGATCACCTTGACCGCAAGCGGGATGAGAATGCCCGAGAACACGCCCATGGCAAGCAGTTGCCAGGGCAGCGTAAGGCCGAGTGCCGCCAGCGCTGAGGTCAGGGCGGCGGCCACCCCCAGCGACAGCAGCACCAGGCCACCGGAGGAGAGTTCGGCCAGGCCCAGCAGCAGGGCAATGGCCAGCCAGATCAAGGCGGGGTTCCAGTCCATGGTAGTCTCGGTAATGAATTGTTTCCCGATGCGCCGCTGCAATGCACTGCGCGGCGCTTGGTTCTATCGTAGTCGTACGACTCACATGGTAAAGGAGAGCAGCATGTCGCACATCCTCACGATACGTACCTGGTCGGCGCTGGCCGTCGTTCTGGCCGGCAGTGCCCTGCTGGCCGCCCCGGCCCTGGCGGCGGAAGAGGAGGCTCAGGCCCAGGAGCAGATCGAGCAGGCCGAGCCGCAGCAGGACGCTGAGATCGACGACGAGAACGAGGCCGCCGATGGCGACGAGGCCAACGGCGACGAGGCCGATGAGGCCAATGGCGATGAGGCCAATGGCGATGAGGAGGAGGCAACCGAGGAGGACCACGCCCACGTTCATGAGCCCGACGAGCACGCCGACAACGAGGCCGTGCAGGCCTACCGTGAGGTCAATCGGCGCATGCACGAGGACATGGCCGTCGAGTTCACCGGCAACCCCGATGCCGATTTCGCCCGCGGCATGATTCCGCATCACCAGGGGGCCATCGACATGGCCAATGTGGTGCTGATGCACGGCGAGGACGAGGCGATTCGCGACCTCGCTCGCGAGATCATCGAGGCCCAGGAAGAGGAGATCGCCTTCCTGCGCGACTGGCTGGCCCAGCACGGCTTCGAGGCCGAATAGGCAACATCGAATGACTTTCAGCGGGCGGCATTCCCCATGCCGCCCGCGCTGACCTTCGCGATACGCCCGCTGCGCTTCCCGCTACGCCCCACCCATACGCCACCGCTACGCCCCACCCATACGCCACCGCTACGCCCCCCGGGGAGGAGGACGCCGCCGCCGCGATTGGCGAGGCTGCATGTGTTCGCTATCGCCGTGCCGCAAGGGCACCGGCGTCGATAACAACAACCCGGAGGTTTCAACTCATGCATCGGACACGCCACGGTGTGCTTCTTCCCGTGCTGGTCGCGCTCGGCAGCGGCCTGGCTTTCTCCACCTATGCCTTCGACGGCGATCGGCTGACGATCTGGATGGGTGACAACAAGGGCTACGACGGCATCCGCGAGGTGGCGCGCCAGTTTGCCGACGACACCGGCATCGAGGTGCGGATCGTCAACCCCGACAACCTCACCGACCGCTTCCAGCAGGCTGCCGGCAGCGGCCAGGGACCGGACATCGTGATCTGGGCTCACGACCGCATCGGCGAATGGGCGCAGAGCGGCCTGCTGGCACCCGTTTCGCCCTCCAGCGACTTCCGCGAGCGCTACTTCGACTTCACCTGGGACGCCACCCTGTGGAGCGGCGAGCACTATGGCTACCCGATCTCGGTGGAGGCGCTGGGGCTGATCTACAACAAGGCGCTGGTCGAAACGCCGCCGGAGAGCTTCGCCGAGCTTGCGCAACTCGATGCCGAGCTGGCCGAGCAGGGCAGGAAGGCGATCCTGTTCGACTACGGCGAGCCCTACTACGGCTGGACCCTGCTCGCCGCCAACGGCGGCTACCCCTTCCGCCAGACCGAGGAGGGCTTCGACGTCGACGACATCGGCGTCAACAATGAAGGGGCCCTGCAGGGCGCCGAGCTGCTGGTGGAGCTGATCGAGAGTGGCGTGCTGCCGCGCGGCACCGACTACAGCATCATGGACACACGCTTCAATCGCGGCGAGGTGGCCGCCATGATCAGCGGCCCCTGGGCCTGGAGCAACCTGGAGCAGAGCGGCATCGACTATGGCGTGGCGCTGCTGCCCAAGGTGGGCGAGGAGCGCGCCAAGCCGATGTTCGGCGTGATGGCGGCGATGATCAACACCGCCTCGCCCAACGACTTCCTGGCCGTGGAGTTCCTCGAGAACTACCTGCTCAGTGAGGAGGGCATGCGTACCTTCAACAGCGACGGCACGCTGGGGGCGGTGGCGCACATTGCCTATCAGCAGGAGCTGGAGAGCGATCCCAACATTGCCGCCACTCTCGAGAACGCCGAGCTCGGCATGCCGATGCCCAACATTCCCGAGATGGGTGCCTTCTGGGCCGCCATGGAGCCGGCGCTGCAGAACATCGGCAGCGGTCGCCAGTCGCCTCGCGAAGCCCTGGATGCCGCGGCCCGCCGCATGCGCCAGTAACGAACCCGCTCGATGCCTCGGCCGGCGGCAGGTGCCGCCGGCCCGGCCCAGGACGCTACCCATGTACACCACCAATGCTTCCCGGGGGCTGCCGCGCCATCGCTCCCGCTATCCCGCCGAGCGCTACACCCGCTGGGCACTGCGCAGCCTGGTGGCAGCGCTGGTCTTGGCCCTGCTGTGGCTGGTGCTGGCCTTCCATCTCAACGGCCAGCCGATCTTTGCCCTGCTGTTCCTGGTGCTCGGCGCCGCGCTGGGGGTGGTATTCACCCGCCGCACGCTGATGAGTCACCGCTACATCTTTCCCGCCGTGGCCAGCATGGCGCTGTTCGTCATCTTTCCGCTGCTCTACACCGTCGGCATCAGCTTCAGCAACTACAGCTCCAGCAACCTGCTCAGCGAGGAGCGGGTGCGCGCTCAACTGCTGTCGCGTACCTATCAGGAGGAGAGCGCCACCTTCGGCTTCCAGCTCTACTCGAGTGACGAAGGCGTGCGGCTCTATCTGGAGCGGGAGGGGGCTCCACCCACGACTGGTGAAGCGGAAGCCGAGCTCGAGGAGGCGCTCGAGGGCGTCTCGCGCTTCGTCACCGGGCCGCTATCGCTGCAGGACGGCGAGCGTCGCCATGTCGCCATTCAGCCCGCCGCGGGAGAGCCGGTGGGCGAGCCGCTGCCCATGCGCGAGGTGATCGCCTATCGCACTGCGTTGCAGAATCTGGTACTGGCGACGCCGGAAGGGCTGGAACTGCGCATGGCCGGGCTGCGCCACTATGCGCCCATGCTCGACCGCTATGAAGTCCGCGCTGACGGTAGCCTGTACGACCGGCGCGACGATCTCCTGTTGACCGCCGATGGAGAGACGGGCTTCTTCGTCACCGAGGAGGGGGAGCGCATCACCCCGGGCTGGCCGGTGGCGGTGGGCCTGGACAACTATGCACGGATATTCCTCGACCCCGATATCCGCGGCCCCTTCATCCAGATCTTCGTCTGGACCTTCGCCTTCGCCGGGCTCACCGTGCTGTTCACCCTGATCGTCGGCTTCGTGCTCGCCTCGCTGCTGCAGTGGGACCAGCTGCGTGGCAAGGCGCTCTACCGCACCCTGCTGATCCTGCCCTACGCAGTGCCGGCGTTCATCTCGATCCTGATCTTCAAGGGCATGTTCAACCAGCACTTCGGCGAGATAAACCTGATCCTCGACGCCCTGTTCGGCGTGCGTCCCGACTGGTTCACCGATCCCTGGCTCGCCCGCAGCATGCTGCTGATCGTCAACACCTGGCTCGGCTACCCCTACATGTTGCTGCTGTGCATGGGGCTGATCCAGTCGATCCCCAGGGACCTCTACGAGGCCTCGGCGGTGGACGGCGGCGGCCCGCTCACCAACCTGTTCCAGATCACCCTGCCGCTGATCATCAAGCCGCTCACGCCGCTTTTGATCGCTTGCTTCGCCTTCAACTTCAATAACTTCGTGCTGATCGCGCTGCTTACCGGCGGCAACCCCGACATCCTCGGCGCCAGTACCCCGGCGGGCACCACCGATCTGCTGGTGAGCTACACCTACCGCATCGCCTTCCAGGACGCCGGGCAGAACTTCGGTCTGGCCGCCGCCATCGCCACGCTGATCTTCCTGCTGGTGGCAGGGCTGGCGCTGCTCAACCTGCGCCTGGCCAAGGTCAGGGTCTGATTCGCAAGGTCACAGGAGAATCGTCATGGCCATGGTTCAACCCCGCTCTCTTCGCTGGCGCAAGCTGGCGGCGCATCTCGCCCTGATCGGCTTTCTCACGCTGATCCTGTTCCCGCTGCTGCTGGTGATCTCGATCTCCTTTCGCGAGGGCAACTTCGCCACCGGCAGCCTGATTCCGGAGCGCTTCTCGCTGGAGCACTGGTCGCTGGCTCTCGGCATTCCCTGGGAGCGCGCCGACGGCACCGTGGTGCAGCCACCGTTTCCGGTGCTGCTGTGGCTGTGGAACTCGGTCAAGGTGGCGATCGTCTCGTCGCTGCTGATCGTGCTGCTCTCCACCACCAGCGCCTACGCCTTCGCCCGCATGCGCTTTGCCGGCAAGGGGCCGATCCTCAAGAGCATGCTGATCTTCCAGATGTTCCCGGCGGTGCTCTCGCTGGTGGCGCTCTACGCCCTGTTCGACCGCCTGGGGCAGTTCGTCGGCTGGCTCGGCATCAACACCCATGGCGCGCTGATCGTCGCCTCGCTGGGCGCGGTGGCGCTGCACATCTGGACTATCAAGGGCTACTTCGAATCGATCGACGGCTCGCTGGAGGAGGCCGCCATGGTCGACGGCGCCAGCACCTGGCAGGCGTTCCGCTACATCCTGCTGCCGCTGTCGCTGCCGATCCTGATGGTGGTGTTCATCCTCGCCTTCGTCATGAGCATCATGGAGTACCCCATGGCCTCGGTGTTGCTGGTGGATGAACACAAGCTGACTCTGGCGGTAGGCGCCCAACAGTACCTGGCCGACCACAACCAGCGCTGGGGCAACTTCGCCGCCGCCGCGGTGCTCTCAGGCCTGCCGATCACCGTGGCCTTCCTGATCTGCCAGCGCTGGATCATCGGTGGGCTCACGGCGGGGGGCGTGAAGGGCTAGCCGCGGCATTGCGCCAGGGCTCGAACGCCCGCTCGGCTCTGCCGGCGGGCGTTGCTTCGCCGCCGATTCCTAGCGGTCGTGACCGGGCGGCACACGCGGCGTCAGCCCCTCGGCGCGCATCTGCTCGCGCACCTCGACGGGCGAGGGCGGGGGAAATTCGACGCCGCGCTCGATCATCATGTCGCGCAAGCGAATGAAGTCGTCTCGCAGAGGGCTTGGTGGGGTATCTTCGATGCGATTATGAACGCGCCAAGCAGTTGTGACGCCCGTTGATGTGCGAATGTTTGCCTCAGCACCTTGCTCCAACAAATAAATCGAAATTTCAGGCTTTGTACCGGAAGTGCTTATATCCAATGCAGTTCTTCCCACAGGGCCAGGGGCTGCATTTATGTCTGCGCCTCGCTCTACTAGCAGCCTTACATGCTCGAGAGTACTGCTAATAACAGCTTGCTCCAGTAGTGGTGTATCGCTTCCATCATTAGGCGATAGGCCACCATCCAGCATTGCTTCTAGAATTTTTGTGTCCCTGCTCATTAACGCTGCCCCGAGGGGCGTACGTGCTTCGGCTGCTTCGATAGCACTATCACCGGGATGTACGCCCAGCTCGACCAAGGTGCGTACGGCATCGGGATTCTGCTGAAGCAGGGCGAACCACATCAGGGTCATCTGCTGCTCGCCCCTGGCAGTAAGATCGACCCCTTCGGCCCCGTGGCGCAGCGCCGCCATATCGTTGCGTTCGATGGCTCGGGCCAATTCGAGATGCGGGCCGCTGAAGAACTCGTCGGCAGTGTGAGTACGTGACATGGTCAATCCCTGAGTTGGCTGGCAGCCGCTGGCTAGGAAGAACAGTACCAGCAACAGCAGTGAGTGATAGCGCGAGTGAAAAGGGCGCTGTGGCTTGGTCTGCATGATGTCTCCCTACGTGCAGTGATGTCCCGTGGCTTCGGCCAGGATACCCTGATCCATCGACTTCTGGGCCTCCAGCCCCTCGATGACTTGCACCATGCTGTGACGCTCGATCGGATTGATGCCCCGGCCGGGAAGTCGATAGGGCGTGCCCACCGCATCCGGCATCAGCGTGGCCAGCAGGGTACTGCCGGCGGCTCCGGCAAGAGCGCCGGCCCCACCGCCCAGCACCGCGCCCACCCCGGCCGCGGCGAGCGTGGAACTCAGCCGCCGCTCCTGCAGCAGTGTGAGTATCTCTCCCGCGACGCGGAAGGCCTGGATATTCTCGGGCCTGGGCTGATGCAGCGTGCTGCCATAGCGTTCCACGGTATTGGGATGCAGACCTGCGGAGTTGAGTGTGGTCGCAGGCAGCCCGCTTGCCCGTGAGGCGGCAGAAACTAATCCACCACCTAGCGAATGTCCCACCAAGTGCACGTGAGCACCGGAGTCTTTAAGGCTGTTGCCGATATGAACGGCTCTTTGATAGTAATCTGAAGGTTGATTAAAACCTTGCGCAAGGTTGTTCAGCCAATCTTCTCTGTTTTGGGTGCCTTTAAATGCGAGCGTTGGACCAAGTTTATCACCAAAAACTTCTTGGTCCGGGACATAAAAACCTGCTCTAAAACCACTATTTGAGGGCTTCAATTGGCTTGGCTTTAAATCCATTGCCGCTAGGTAGTCAGCATCTAGGCTGCTATCCCCCCAGCCCACCGGCACGGGCTGGCTAGGGTCGTAGACATGCTGTGCCAGCCGGGCGTGCTCCACGGCGACGTTGTTGCGCGCGAAGCGCTCGGTGGTGGCGGCCAGGGTGTCGCGGGGGCCGCCCGGAGGCATGGCGTCGAGCTGGTTTCTGGCGGCGGCGATCTGGCCCTGACGGCACTGCCAGCGTGCCGCCTTCTGGCGTCTGGCCTCCTCCAGGTCGTCTAGGCTCGAGTCTGCCGTATCGTCGCTATCTTCAAGCTCGACCTCGCCTTGCCCCGCGGCGGCGACGGCCATGGCCGCCGCCATGAAGCCACCCATGAGCGGCATAGCGCCGGATTTGAGCGTCACGTCCTCGCTCGCTTCCGGTGTGGCGGCACCCGGCAGCAGCGCCGCCGCTGCCCCTTGCCCGCTCCCCGAGCCGGGGCTACCTCCGGAGTTGATCTTGACCTGGGCGCCGACGATGGTGATGCCGCTGGGGTCGAGCTTGAGGAAGCTGCCGCCGGCCTTGAGGGTGATCTCGGCGCCGGCGTCGATCACGGTCTTGCTGCCGGCCTGGTGGTGGATCTCCTGGCCGGCTTCGACGAGCTGGGCACGGGCGGTCTTTTCGTGGCGCGTGGCGCCAACGATGAGGTGGTCGTCGCCGTCGACCTTGAGGTGGCGCTGGCCACGCACGGTGAGGTGGTCGTCGGCGTGGATCTCGCTGATGCGGTTGCGGTGCACGGTGAGGTGGCTGTCGTGGCCGATCTCTTCGGTGCGGTCGTTGTGGGTCAGCAGTTCCAGGTCTTTCTGGGCGTGCAGCCAGATCTGCTCCTGGCCGGCTTCGTCATCGAAGCGCAGTTCGTTGAAGCCTTCGCCTTGGTGACTCTGGGTGCGGATGACGGTGCGGGTCTTGTGCGTTGGCAGTTCGTAGGGCGGTGTACTGACGGCGTTGTAGATCCGTCCGGTGATCAGCGGTTGATCGGGGTCGCCCTCCAGGTAGCTGACGAGGACCTCATGGCCGATCCTCGGAATCGCCATGCTGCCGTAGCCGCCGCCGGCCCAGTCCTGACTCACTCTCAGCCAGGCACTTGCCGTTTCGTTGGGCTCGGCATAGCGATCCCAGGGGAACTGCACCTTGACCCGACCGTGCTCGTCGCAATGGATCTCTTCGCCTTCGGGGCCGACGACGAAGGCGATCTGGGGGCCGTCGACCCGAGGGCGGGGGTTCGGCTCGGGGCGCCAGGCCTGGTCGGCGGGCATGAGCACCAGTTCGTTGTGGTACTTGGTCATGCCGCCTTGGTCGGCTTGCTCGCTGCCCTGTACGAAGCCGTCCTCTTCCAGGGCCTGGGGCTGCTTGCCGTGGTGCACCACGCCGAGCACCTGCCAGTCGCGGTTGAGCTCGTCGAGGTCATGGTCGGTGAGCGTGAAGCGGGTACCCGGGGCGAGCTCGGGCAGGTCGCTCTCGGCATCGGCGGTGTTGGCACCGCGACGCAGCGCTTCGAGACGAATGCGAGTGAAGGCCTGGCCGGAGGCATCGGCCTTGTAGCGCCCGGGGTAGTCGTAGTGCTCGTAGTCGCTTCGCTGGCCGTGCGCCTCAAGATCGCGTGCGGCGTGGTCGTGCAGTTGTCCGTAAGTAGGTTTCTTGAACGAGTAGTCCTTGAGCGTGGCCGAGGCCGGCGCGACCCGGGCATGCTGCTGCAGCTTGCGCACATGACGCGCCGGCGGCGTGCCCCCGGCGCGACCGTGGTAGGTACGCTCGCCCAGGTGGCTCAGCACCTGGGGCGCGTCGGCGAACACCAGGCGGTGGGCGGCGCTGGGTGTCTCGCCACCGGTCTCGAAGAATTCGTGAAAGTAGAACAACCCCTCTTCGGCGGCCAGGCGCTCGACGAAGGCGAGATCGTCTTCCCGGTACTGCGTGAGGTACTCCCGAGACTCGGGCTCGCGGGTGGCGGCGAAGGCGAGATCGGTCAGCCCGTGCTCGTCGCACAGGGTGTTGAGTACCGTGAGCGGCGAAACCTCCTGGAAGATGCGCGAGTTCTGGCGCAGGCCGAGGCGCCACAGGGCGGGACGGATCTCGATCCGGTAGAAGGTGTGGCGGTGGCCGCGGTCGCCACGGGCGAACTCGCTGACGATGCCGTTCACCTGGCGCAGCATCTCGTCGTCCTGCCAGATCGTCAGGGTGG
>Ga0213835_100204_pt1 | contig 70068 bp, 58 predicted proteins | sample SWPATP01_FD_160576 | JGI IMG/M metagenome (GOLD analysis project Ga0213835, IMG submission 160576) | Coastal seawater microbial communities from Marineland, Florida, United States - SWPA TP0 #1 | ecosystem: Environmental > Aquatic > Marine > Coastal | place: USA: Florida | collected 2016-08-05 | reverse complement strand
ACGATTGCCGTCAGCACAAGTGCCTGGGGCACCGGATCCGCAAGGCTTGCGGTGGCCGTGCCGTCCACGAGAACCGGCGGCACATTCGTCTTCACCCCGCCGACGCTGAAGATGAACAAGTTGACGCCATAGGCCAGAAGGGAAAGCCCGACGATGACCTGATAGGTCCGTGGGCGCAGGATGAGCCACACGCCGCAAAAGGTCATGACGCCGATGGCGATGGAGAGAATGATTTCCATCAGGTTTCCTTCGTCTTTGCTGCATCGATTGCCCGCAGGCGATTGATGCGGATCGACTGGTGTGCCAACGCCACCATGATCAGAACCGTCGAGCCAACGACGAGCGAGAAGACGCCGAGATCAAACAGCAATGCCGTTGCCGCCGGCATTTTCCCGACAAGCGGAAGCTCGACATACTGGAAGTGCGAGGTGAGGAACGGGTAGCCGAAAGCCCAGGCTCCGATACCGGTTAAGGCCGCAGTCAGAAGGCCAGCACCCATCCAGCGCAGCGGCAGAATTCGGATCCGATCTTCTGCCCAGCGTGTTCCGCCGGCCAGATACTGCAGCAGGAAGGCGAGCGACAGCGTCAGGCCTGCCGAGAACCCGCCGCCCGGCATGTCGTGACCACGCAGGAACAGATAGACAGCGAACATGATGATGACAGGGAAGAGCCACTGCATGATGACCGACGGGATCAGCATGTAGTCCCGAGCCGTATCGCCCGCAGACCGATCCGGCCGCTCTTCGTCGAAGCGGTTCTGTGCCCGCTGCTGTTCGGGCATCGCCATCGTATCGTCGGCCGGCCGGAAACGGCGAAGCAGCGCATAGACGGTGAGCGCCACCACGCCGAGAACTGCGATTTCGCCAAACGTATCGAAGCCGCGGAAGTCCACCAGGATCACGTTGACGACGTTGCGGCCTCCGCCCTGCGAATAAGCGTTTTCCAGGAAGTAAGTAGCGATAGCGTCCGGCACCGGCATCGTCATCACCGCATAGGATATGAAGGTCATGCCGACACCGCAGAAAACGGCGAGCGCAAGATCCCGGAAGCGTCTCAGCCGGGCGCGGACGGTAATCGGTGCATCATTGATTTCGTTCCGCTTCGGCAACCAGCGTAGGCCGAGAAGGATCAGTACCGTCGTGATGATCTCGACCAGAAGCTGCGTGATCGCGAGATCAGGCGCCGACAACCAAACGAACGTGACGCAGACGATCAGCCCGACGCCGCCAAGCATGACGAGCGCCGCCAAACGGTGATATTTCGCAAGAAACGCGGTGCCGAGCGCCAGACAAATACCAATCAGCCAGATGGCCGCGAAGGCCTTGTCGACCCCGGAGAACACGAACGGCCGCGGCTCGAACCCGGAGAGCCAGAGCGGCAGGAGACCTGCGACAAAGCCGGTGAACACGACCCAGCGCAACTGCGGCTGCAGCTTGCGGGTACCGATCCGCCGCTCCGCGAGCCTTGCCCAGCGCCATGAGACTTCGACGAGGATACGCTCGAAGATGCGCTGTCCGCGGAAGCGTCTGAACACGGGCGCACCGTCTTTGCACTGCGCAAGATAATTTCGAAGGAGGATGTAGATCAGCGCGCCGGCGACAAGAGCAACGATGCTCATAACGAGCGGAAGGTTGAAGCCGTGCCAGATCGAAAGGCTGTATTCAGGCGTATCCGGCCCGAGTACGCCCATCGCGGCCGCCTGCAGGATCGGTCCAACGGCGATCGCCGGAATGACGCCGACGACCAGACACGCGACGACCAGAAGTTCGATCGGGAACAGCATCCAGTGCGGCGGCTCGTGCGGTTTTTCCTTGGGAAGACCAACCGGCTTAGGGCCGAAAAAGACGGTGTGAATGAAACGGAGCGAATAGGCGACGCTGAACGCACCGGCGAGAGTGGCGACGTAAGGAAGGATGCGGTCCAGGAACGAGTCCGCGTGGGTCTCGACCGCTTCTGCGAAGAACATCTCCTTCGACAGGAAGCCGTTCAAAAGCGGTACGCCCGCCATCGCCGCACTTGCGACCATGGCAAGTGTGCCGGTAATCGGCATGAACCGGAACAGCCCGCTCAATTTTCGCATATCGCGCGTACCGGTCTCGTGGTCGATGATACCGGCTGCCATGAACAGCGACGCCTTGAACGTCGCATGGTTCAGCATGTGAAAGATCGCAGCGACCGTTGCCAGAGGGCTTCCGAGGCTGAGCAGCGTAGTGATCAGGCCGAGATGGCTGATCGTGGAATAAGCGAGCAGACCCTTCAGATCCTGCTGGAACATCGCGAAGTATGCGCCGAGCAGAAGCGTGATCATGCCGGCTGCACCGACGAGAATGAACCATTCGTAACTGCCGGACAGCGCCGGAGACATGCGCGCCAGGAGAAAGACCCCGGCCTTCACCATGGTCGCAGAATGGAGATAGGCCGATACCGGCGTCGGCGCTGCCATCGCGTTCGGCAGCCAGAAATGGAACGGAAACTGCGCGCTTTTTGTCAGAGCGCCCAGCAGGACGAAGACGAGTGCCGGGACATAGAGGGAATGCGCACGAATGACGTCGCCTGCCTCCAGGATCTTGTCGAGGTCGTAGCTTCCGACGATATTGCCGAGAAGCAGGAGGCCGACGAGAAGGCAGAACCCACCGATGCCGGTCACCGTCAGGGCCATACGCGCACCATCGCGGGCAGCGGAACTGTTGTGCCAGTAACTGATCAACAGGAACGAGAAGATGCTCGTCAGTTCCCAGAAGATCGAGAGGAGGATGACGTTGCCGGAAAGCACGATCCCCATCATGGCCCCCATGAACGCCAGCAGGAACGAGAAGAAGCGCGGAACCGAGTCCTCTTCGGACATGTAGTATCGCGCATAGATGACGACCAGCAGTCCGATGCCGGCGATCAGAAGCGCGAACATCCACGCAAAGCCATCAAGCCGTAACTTGAACTCAAGCCCAAGCTGGGGGATCCACTCGAACGTCAAGCGGACAACCTGGCCCTCCGTGATCGAAGGGTAGGAGGCAATGACGATTAGAAGGCATGCAAGCGATACCCCACCGGCAGTCCAGGAGGGGAGTACACGAGACGATGTCTTCAGAAAAAATGCCGAAGCAAGACTGCCGACAAACGGCAGAACCAGAAGAACAAGCAGGAAATATGGCCCCAGCGTTATCCCAATGTGTCTGTTCCTCGTGCGTTTCGATGGCCTGAGAGCGCACAATACGCGCCACTAGCAATCTATCGAAAATTGACCTATATGATTTGTATTGACCAATATGGGCAGAATAGAGCGATGGGTCAAGCCGCGCAAACTTGTATATTGTCTCCAGCGCTTTGCCGGGCGGCCCGAGGGTTCCTCGACTGGACCCAGTCGGACCTTGCCGATCGCTCAGGCGTGTCGCGCAGCACCGTACGCGACTACGAGGGCCAGCGACACGATATTCACAGATCAACCGAGGCTCAGCTGCGCCAGGCGTTCGAAGGCGCGGGCCTTGCATTCGTCGTGACCGAGAATGGAATTGGGATCTGTCCCGGCGAACAGAAGCAAGAATGCTGAGGCTGCCGATCGGCACCGCAAACCATTTCTGACCCCGGGAACCAAATTCGCGCCAAGAGCTTTCTCCCTACATGTGAGGGAGGGATTATCACATGAAAATTGCTCTGCTTTCCGCATCGTTCGCAGTCGTGAGCCTAGCCGTCGCGGCTTCCTACGTCCTGCCGTCGGGCAGCACCCCGGAACGCGGCCAACCCTACAAATACGCGATGGCACGCTAATGCATCTCTCAGGCGTTTGAGAAACTCGCGCTGGCGTCTGACGCCGGGTCAGGTCGCTTTCAACGTTTCGCACATTTGCCGGCGGCTGCTTTGTGCCGCTCACGCAGCCCAGCTTCGGTCCAGCACGTCGATCCAGTTTTCGAATGAGATCTTCGCGATATCCTCGTCCGGGAAGCCCTGGTTACGCAGGGCTTCGATCAGGTGCGGAAGGCCGCTTGCATCTTTTAAGTCCGAAGGCACGGTCGTACCGTCGAAATCCGAGCCTAGCGCGACGTGATTGATTCCGATCCGCTCGGCGATATAGTCAATGTGCCGCACAAGCACATCGAGGCTCGTGCTTTCGTCTCTGCGCCCGTCGTCGCGCAAGAACAGGACACCGAAATTGATGCCGACGAGCCCGCCTGTATCGCGGATCGCGTCGAGCTGGCGGTCCGTGAGGTTTCGGCTGTGCGCAGAGAGCGCGTGCGCATTGGAATGGGATGCGACAAGCGGCGCCTTCGAGATTTTTGCGACGTCCCAGAAACCGGCCTCGTTCAAATGCGACAGATCGACCATAATCCTGAGGTCGTTGCACGCACGAATCAGGTCTCGTCCGGCGTCACTCAGGCCCGGGCCGATATCCGGCGTTGACGGGAACTTGAACGGAACGCCATAGGCAAAGATGTTCGGACGGCTCCAGACGGGACCAAGAGTTCGCAAGCCCGCTTGGTGAAGCACGTAAAGCGCATCGAGATCCCCGGCAATTGCTTCGGCGCCCTCGATATGCATCACAGCGGCAAAGCTGCCCGTTGCAATCGAGCGGCGGAGATCGTCCGCAGTCCGACAGACCGTGACCCCGCCGTTGGATCGGCGCTCGATATCCAACAGGATCCGAGCCATGGCGATGGTCTGGTTCAGCGCCTCGGGTTGAGCCGGGGTCGGAAAATCGCCGTTCTGGTCCTTTGCCATGGACGGCGACGGCACATAGATGGCGCAGAGACCGCCGGCCAATCCACCCTCGCGGGCGCGCGGCAGATCGATATGACCATCCTTCCGCCCGTCCAGAAAGTCACCGACAGGATCCTTCGCGTCGCTGAGGCGCAGACGCAAGAGCACGTCGTTATGACCGTCGAAAACCGGAACGGGAAAGTTCGTCATCTGTGGAAAAGTCCTGGGGAAGCATGATGCGGAAGACTTCTAGATAGGATCTCCGGCTCCGAAATACACCCGCGAGACACAGCGGAAAGAATTCGCTGCAGCTCTTTTATCATGCCCGCCTCAGGAGAAGCCGGAACATCGACGAATCGAACCCGGTCAGGGCTTTGTCCGCAATGCGCAAGACGATCGACTGAAGCGCGAAAGCGGCAGCGGTCGTCGCAACGGCGCCCATCACCCCGAAATGCGGGACGAACAGGAAGAAGCCGGCAATCCGCACCACGACGCACACGGCCATGATCTGGAGATAGCGTCCTTCGTGGCCTGCCAGAAGCAGCATGATCACAGACGGCCTTGTCGTTCCTAGCGCCGCGGTGCCGAGGCAGAGGACCAGCAGTTCCGGGAAATACGCAGCATAGGGTTCGTTGATCAGCAGAAGGGCGAAATAGCCGCCGACCAGAATACCGATCAGGCCGATCGCGCTGAAGGCAAGGGTTATCCAGGCAAGGCTGTCGAGCATCTTGTTGAGCGCCCGCTGTTCGCCGCGATAGTAGAGCCCCGGGAGATGGCGCGTTCCGAAAAGATTGACGGAATCTGCGGCAGCCGCAAACAGATTGGCGAGGCGAACGGTCACGAAATAGGCCCCTGCGATTACCGGGTCCATCAGATAGCCGATGATGATTACATCGATATACTGATTGGTTGCCTCGAGGGATGTCGCAAGCCAGAAGCGGACCGATCGCGGAAGCCATAGCCGGTAGTCCGCAACCGCACGGATACGGTTAAAGTCCGGAAAACGATGCAGGATTCGTCCGCGGATGAGATAGAGCTGCAGAAGGAGAGCAAGACCTGCTCCAACTGCCAAGGCCAGGAAAAGATGGGCCGTATCCGGTCGTGTCCCGCTGAAGAAACAGGCGAGCAGATAGAGGACGGGCACGCTCCCGACAATGGCGTTGCCCGCGCCGTCTCCCGAGGCAACGCCGATCTCGGTTCGCACGAGATGCATGCAGATCTGCAGCACGGAGACGATCATCATATAGATGACGGAGGTTATCGCTGTCTGGCCATCGACCAACGCGGAAGCCCAGAAATACAGACCGATCGCGACGATAACGGTGCCGCTGAGCGACAGAAGCAGCGTGAAGTAGAGCGCGCCTTTCAGCTTGGCGGCATTGCCCGCCGCCGTCATCTCGTTCCACATCCGCAGCACGAACGGCTCCTGTCCGGCGGCTGCCACGATGCAAAGCAGCCCCGCTGCGGAGTAGAGGATCGAGTAATGTCCGAACGCTTCGGGATCGAGAAGCCGAGCAGCAAGCGTGATCAGCGTGAAGTTGAGCAACACCATGCCGATCTTGACGCCGACGACGACAGCCATCCCGCCGATATCCGGCCGGCGGATAAGCTCGCCGATCCGAACGGCAAAGGTGCGGTGGGCAGCGGGCGCCACGTGGTCGGATGCATCACCGGACATTGGCGACCCCTTTTCTCAGGAAGTTCTTGAGCGGCTTCGCATGGTGATAAATGGCGGCGACCGCAGCACCCTTGAGTGACAGGGCTACGGTTATATTGCGCATCGTCGTTTCCGTCGGGCGAAAATGCGTTTTGTACCCGGGATCGCCGAGGCAGAGATCCATTACTCTGTGGCCGTCCTGGTGGCGCAGCTGTGCGACGCGGTAAAGGATCTGCATTCCGGCCGAGATTTTCTGATGCTTCTTGATGTCGGATGCAAGCAGCGTTGCGTGAAACTCGCCGTCGCCTGCCAGCCCGAACAGGGCAGCGACAGGTTCTCCAGCGAGATAGCTGACGTAGAGCACAGCTTCTCCTGAAGCCGCCGCTGCGACGGCATAATCACGATAGAGATCGAAATATTCATGGCGATCCAGCAGGTTCTCCGAATAACGGTCCTGTCGCGCCTCCCGAAGGAAGTCGAAGACCGCGCGGATTTCCTGCTCGTGCGTAATGGCTTTGTGCAGGTAGGGGCCGTAGGCTGCTTCCGTCTGTCGGTGCAACCTGCCAAGGTTCTTGGTGAAGTTGCGGTTCATCACCTTCAGGCGCCAATGGTCGAAATCGTCGCCGATATCGAACGCGTAGGCAGAGTTCTCTCCCCGGCTTTCGCGAGCCCCCTTGAACAGACGCTGGATGTCGAAGCCATCGGCACGAACCTTGCGGAACATCAGCAGGTCGGCACCGCGAAGCGTTTCGCGCAACGCCTTTAGAACGGCCGGTGATGCGGCGATCTGCTCGAAACGCTCCGCGTCGCAGACGATCGTGTTGTAGTCGCTGATACCGAAATCCGCAGGCTGGATTATCATCACCCCGGATGAGCGCTGCATCACGAGGGGAAGCACGGCAAGGAGACTGTCGTCGGCTTCGTTGCGGAACGTCACCGTCCGCTGCTTCGCGCCCAGGGAAGGACCGAGGCGCCGGTGCAGCATGTCGAGCCACATCGGCGCCTGAAAGGCAGTGCCCTTCCCTTCCGAATAGAGGCGGCGATATTCCGGCCCTGAAAAATCGAACGTCTCTTCTACGGTGACTTTCATGGATTCAGGGCTTTTCTCGATCGTATTCTGTCGGGGAGTTGGTCTTCGGTAGTTTGTCCTGTTCTCAGGTCAATGCGACCCGACCGCCTTCGGCCGATGCATCAAGCTTGAAATCGCGCTTGACGACGACATCACCCTTTTTCTGCTTCCCAGCCTTCTTCCAGGCAAAAGCAGCCACCGCCTTCGGATAGACATGCAGGCCCGAATTTTCGGTCGACAGGCCCTTCACGCCGAGCGTGCGGCGAAACACGCCGTTGCCATAATGGACCGCGTAGGAATTCCAGATCTGCTTCGTCCAATGCTCCATCGTCACGGAGATGTTCATGCAATCATGGTTCTGTACGCGATGCGGTGCATAAAGCGGCCATGTCACCATTTCTCCCGGATGCAGATCGACAGCCGTTGCGTATTCGTCGAACCACGTCTCGTAGGGCATTTTTTCATCGGTCTCGCGCAGCAGGATCTTCTCCACCTGCATCGGGCGCAGAAACACTTCCGAGCGCGGATAAAGATAGACGCGCTTGCTGCCCTCGATCTGCCAAAGCGACTGGCCCTGGATATCGGCGTGGTAGAAGACGTTGGCGTTGGGAGACGAGACGAGCACTCCGAGATTGCGTTTGAAGGTCTCGAACCCGGGCATGCGGCCGGCGAATTCGGAAAAGATCGTGTCGAGCAAACGGCCATATTCCGGCGCCCAGTCCATCACGCGGCGAATGTTCATCCACATGCGGCCCTTTTCGACTGCAGCGAGTGCCTCAGCGCCCGAAATGCCGTTGCGGACGCCATAAAGTCGCGATGGGTTGGTGATGTCGTCGGACATGGATTCCAGCCCGAACTCGCTATCCGGGCAGCGTTCGATCAACTTGCCGACAGCCTCCCTCGAGAACAGACCGGTTTCAAGGAGGCGATGATTGAGCTTGACGATCTCATTGCCGAACAAACGCGCGTGGCGGTCTTCCCAGTTGGCAATGATGTCCTTGTTCATGAGCATAGAATTCATTGAAATCCACTCCCTAACATCCGTTCGTCACCAAGGGTCGACAATCGGTCTTGATACTTTCAGGATATCTTCGCTGGAACAGATAAAGCGAAGGGCTGACCTTGCTCTCAGATACAGCACTCCGGCCAGCGATGAGTAAACGCGGGCTTTGTTCTTTCTAAATCGGTTAACATGGAGTGAGGCCGACCATTAAAATCCGCCCTATTCTCTCGGGCAGAACTGCGACCCATCAGGCGTCCGGGTTCCACCGATACGAGCGCGGCGCAGGCGATGGCTCGTCCGGGAGCATCGACAACAACGAACCGGTGCGTGGTGCAGGCTTGCGCTCGATCTCTTTCGGATAGTCTTCGTCCAGCGTCTCGGTGCGGGCGTGTTCCGGCCCCCGTTGCGGATGATTGACATCCATCGCGATGCCGAAAGCGAGCACGCCGAGTGCACCCAATGTCAGTCCGACTGCGGCGCCGAAAACGGCCGCCTGCGCGATGCTCGGCGGCCAGCTCCGCTCTCTTGGAGCGATGGGAGCAGAGATCACACGAAGATTGGTCGTATCAAGCTGTTGCCGTTCGGCTGCCATTCGCGCCCGTCCGAGAAAGGCTTCGTAGACAGCGGCTCTCGCAGATGCCTCTCGCGACAATTCCCTCAGACGCACCTGCGCATCGTTATCCGAGAACACACTGGTAGAAACGGTCTTCGATTCACCTTCGAGCTTTTCGACAACCGCCTTTGCCTGATCGTATTCGTTGCGGGCAGCAAGCGTCAGTCGGGACATTTCCCGGGCGATTTCCTGGTCAAGCGACTGCAGCCGCGACTGAACCGCGGCCCTTCTCGGATGCCTTGTACCGAACGTCAGCAACTGTTCGTCGGCTTCCTGCTTAAGGGTCGAATACTGGGCCCGCAGCGCGGCAAGCGTTGCGGACTGCATCGCCAAGGAATCGTTGCCACCGGCAAGCATCTGCTTGTAGCGCGAGTCAGCGGCGATCAGACGTTCGCGAGCCTCGCGCAACTGGGTGTCCACCTGGACCATGGAACGGCTGCTGGAAAGCTCGCCCTGCGAAGAGCGAAGGCCGCTTTCGCGCCGAAATGTTTCGACGGCCTCTTCGGCCTCGATGACACCCTTCTTCAGCTCGGTGAGCCGTGCAAGAAGCGAGTCTGTCGTTCTCTTGGCGCCGTCAACATCGCCGGCATTGAGTTCGGCCTTGAATTCCTCGATCAACGCTTGCGAGATCCGGATGGATTTTTCGGCATCCCATGTCCAGACCGACATGAACAGCACGAAGGATTTCTCATCCCGCTGGGCTGCAAGTCTCTTGTTGAGAGATTCCAGCGCGATGATTCTCGGATCGACCGGCGTCGCGGGTCCACCGAAGCTGAACAGGCTAAAACCGTCAGCTGGAACGAATTCGATGTCGTTGGTGAGATTTAGCTTTTCGATCACCCGGAGAAGCACGTTGCGCGACAGCAGGGTTTGAAGCTTGCTGTCGGCATTGAGGAGCAGCGTTTCGCGCATGTCGTTGCGCGAACCCGTCTCTTCGCCCACGATCTGCAGACCGGCGGGATCGATGACGAGTTCACTCGTCACCGTATAACGCGGCTTGGAAATGACCGTGTAGGAAACTGCAAGCACCAATCCGATGAGGGCAGCTGCGACGATCCAGCGGAATTTTTGGCGCAGCCAATAGGCCAGCCGCCCCAGATCGATCTGAAGGTAGTTTGTCAGCCCTTCAGGTGCGGAGCTGTTCGACCGAGCTGGATATGGAGGCTGCATTCGGTTCACGTCTCACGGCTAATGGCAGAGCACCGGCTCTCTCATTCCACCGCATTTATCACAGCCTGTGCTTAAGATTGTTTTAAGCCAAGCCTGACCGATCGAACGGATAACCTTGCCGACGACCCGCCGCTTAATGCCGGTTTAAGGGTTTCAGGAGTAGGGACTTTGAGGCATTTGGATTAACGGATACGAGGCGGATTTTGAAATGGCGCATCGCTATATCGCACCGGCCATGTTCCTGCTTCTGCTTCTTTCCATGTGGGTGCCGGCCGAAGAGCTGAAGCTGCCCTCCTGGACGGAGCAGGCCCGTTATCTCGTCTTCCTGATGCTCTCCGGCTGGATCGTCGTGGTGGCGTTTATCAAGGTGGGGCTCAGGATCCCCTCCGGCATAGAATGCACCCTGCTTGCAGCGTTCCTGCTCTATGTCAGTTTTTCCGCGGTGTGGGGCGTGCAAAGTGCCGACAGCTACATCAAGGCAATCCTGATCTTCAACGCGCTGGTGACGTCGCTTGCGATCGCCAACACGCTGACGCTCGAACAGTCGCTGCGGGTCATGTTCGCGGCCCTCTCCACCTTCGTTGTCGTCTGCGTTCTGGTCGCGCTGCTGGTCCCTTCGATCGGTGTCGACAGCAGCTGGGAGCATGCGGGAAAGTGGCGCGGCATTGCCGGGCAAAAGAACGGGCTCGCAGCATATGCGGCCTACGCGCTGATCGCGGGCGTTGGTCTTCCCCTGCGCCAACGCGTCACGCCGCTCGCGCAATGGGGCGCGCTTGTCGGTCGCATCGCAATGGTCGGGATCGCCTTGCTCGCGGTCTATATGGCAGGATCGCGCGGCGGCCAGCTTATATCAGTTCTGGGCGTCGCATCGATTGTGATTTCCAGACTGCCAAAGCTCCTCCAGAGACTAGCACTGCTCACCGGTCTCCTGTTCGCGATACCGATCATCAATCTCGTCTCGACGACGTTCGTGGTCGATGCCGACAAGATCGGCGTTGCAGGCATCACTGTCGATACCAACAGCCGCATGAAGATCTGGAGCTACGGCTTTCGTGAATTGCAGGGACGCGAGATCTTCGGCTTCGGCCTTGACAGCTTCTGGACTCCGGAACGCCTGACGAGCTTCAAAAGCGTCTATGGCTGGGTGCTCGACAACTTCCACAACGGCTATATCACGCTCATCATCGAAGGCGGCATCGCCGGCTTCCTGCTGTTTCTCGCAGCACTGTCAGCGACCTATCTTCTGCTCGTCGTATCGGTCGGAAATGTCAGAGACAAGTTCATCGGCCTGTCGTTTGCCTACGTCAACATGTACACCGTCAACAACCTCGTCGAGAACGAAATCGGTCGGTCGACGTCTCTCCTGATCTTCATCTTTCTCATCCTTGTCTTCTCGATCAGGCGACAAGTGTACCAGCACTATCCAGGACTTCAAAAAGCAGACGCAGCCTATCTGCATGGCGGCGTCCGAGTTCATCGCGGTCGTTTGCCGGCATCAACGTGAGAAGTGAAATAGTACGTTTACGATACCCGCACAAATCATCGTTACTGTTGGAAACGATGCTGTTAGCCTATTGTTTAGACGAACAATCTACTATTGCCCCACCAATTAGGAGTTGAAATTGTCCAACCGAGCCAGGCAGCCGAGGCGTGTGCTTTTTCTGCAAACTCAGGCGGAATTGGCGGGCGCGCAGGAGATCTCGCGGCTTCTCGGCCAGGAGCTTTCGCGTGGGCAACTGACGGGTGTGCCGGAATACGAAACGCACCATCTTTTCCTGTACCGGAAGACCGACGGCTGCGATCACTTCCCCAATGTCCATTTTGCAGCACCCCGCAGACCTCAAAGCCTCGGCGAATGTCTCACCTTCGCGCGGAATTTTTTCTCCATCGTGCGCAAGATCAAGCCGGATACGATGTTGACCTTTCAGCACTACGGCAATGTGCTCGGTGCACTTGTCGGGCGGGTAATGGGCATTCCCTATATCGTCGCAAATCAGGTGTCCTCGCCCGCAACCGTGAACCGCTTTGTTGGCCTGGCCGATCGCATCCTCGGCACACTTGGTTTCTATGACGTGATAACCGTCAACTCCCATGCGACCTGGAATTACTTCCAGTCCTATGCACGAAGCTACCGCAAACGGCTGGTCCATATTCCGCATGGCTTTGCGCAGAAAACCACGTCGTTATCGAAAGAGAAGGCAAGGGACTGTTTCGATCTGCCCAAGGATGTGACGATCATGGGAACGGTCGCCCGGTTGCATCCTCTAAAGCGCATTGATCTGGCAATCTCAACACTGCCGCATGTGCCAAATCTGCACCTGGCCATTGCCGGCCAAGGCCCACACAGAGAATGCCTCGAGGCTCTCGCCCATACGCTTGGCGTTGCAGACCGTGTCCATTTCGCAGGAGAGGTCAACCCGGAGCAGATCGGGACTTTCCTTGCGTGTCTCGACGTCTTCGCGTTTCCGACGGCCGCAGAGACATTCGGGCTTGCAGCCGTTGAGGCCGCGCAGGCAGGCGTGCCTGTCATCGCGAACGACCTGCCGGTGCTGCGCGAAGTCCTGCAGGTGGAAAGATCCGCCTGTGCCCTCTTCGTCGATGCCGAAAACACTGATAAATTCGTCAGCTGCATCGAGTTGCTGCTTGCAGACAAGGCGCTGTATGACCGGCTCTCTGCATCGGGACGCGAACTCGCCGAACGTTACTCTCTCAATCTGATGGTCAGCGAGTACACGAAGATCATCATCAAGAGCAACGCTGAAAAAGGGGCTCCCCGCCGCTCTTCTGCGTTCAAGACGTCGAGTTGAGGTCATGCGCCGCGCAAAACGTCCGCACCGCACGACTTCCAAGAAAATCCCAGTAATACGCAGTATCGTTCGAAAGCTAAGTATCGTGTTTAGCCTCTCTTGAGCTTTCCCTGTCTTTATCGTCACTATACGAGTGAACCGGAAAACCTATGGCCGAGAGCGCGCAGCGACGTCCGACACGTCTTCTCTTTATCCAGACGCAAGCTGAAGCAGCGGGCGCTCAGGAGATCACGCGCCTTCTCGCCGAACAGCTGTCGAAACCAGCGATTTCCGGACAGCCCGAATTCGAGGCGCATCACCTGTTCCTCTATCGCAAGACCAGCGGCTGCGACCACTTCGAAAATGCGCATTTTGCGGCCGATCCGAGACCGCAGGGGATTTCGCAGAACCTTGCCATGCTTCGTCGTCTGTCGCAGCTCGTGCGCACGATAAAGCCCGACGTGATGCTGACCTTTCAGCATTTCGGCAATGTTGTCGCAGCTCCGGTCGGTCGCTTGCTCGGCGTACCCCTGATCATTGCCAACCACGTCTCACCGCAGGCGACGATTTCCCGGCCGGTCGCCCTTGTCGATAAGGTGCTTGGCATTGCCGGCTGCTACGACGAAATCACTGTAAATTCGAAGGCCACCTGGCGGGACTACCAAGGACACCCGGCATCCTACAAGCGTCGACTGACCTATGTTCCGCACGGCTTTGCCGACAGAACCGTTTCGATGACGCGGCAGGAAGCGCGGGCAAAATTCGGCCTTCCAGCCGACGTCCCGATCATCGGAAGCGTCGCCCGTCTCAACGCCATCAAACGAATTGATCTCGCCATCAGATTGTTGCCGGTCATGCCAGATGTCCATCTGGCACTGGCAGGTCAGGGACCGGAAGCGCCACGACTGCGAGCTCTCGGCGCAGAACTCGGCGTTTCGGATCGGCTTCATTTCGCAGGCGAGATGCCGTCCAGCGAAATCGGCGCCTTCCTGAAAAGCCTCGACGTCTTCGTTTTCCCGACGTCTGGAGAGACGTTCGGCCTCGCGCCGGTGGAAGCCGCTCAGGCCGGCATTCCGGTTGTGAGTTCCGACCTGTCCGTCATGCGAGAAGTCTTGCAGGTCAGGGGAGAGCCCTGTGCCCTTTTCGTCGATACGACCGATACGGCGTCATTTGCAAAAGCAGTTCGCGCTGTACTTTCCGATCCCCTTCTGCGGCAAAGGCTATCGGAGTGCGGGCAGCGGCTGCGCGAACAACACTCGCTCGATGCAATGGTCGACGGCTACCGTCGCCTGATCCGGCGACAGCCGAAAACATCGGAAGACAGGTTGCAGGCGTCCGGACAGCTTCAGAAATAAATGACGATGGACAGCGTTTCAAACTCCGTCGCTCCGATGAACATCAAGATTGTGGCGGAGCGCTCCTCCACATCGGCGTGGATACAGTGGCTCTGCCGTCGGCTTGAGCAGCGCGCCGCCGGTACCACGGTGCGCCTTCAATTGGTCCAGGGGGCTGATCAGGCAGCGCAGCCTGCCCTCGAAAGCCTTTTGCAGCTTGAGAAGATGGTGCTTCGACGCCACCAGCCGTGCCTCTGCGACCGTATTGAGCCGGATGCGTTGGCGGACTGGCGAACCCGGTCGGACAACGCAGCTCCGGATATTGTCATCGACCTCACATCGAACCGGAGCGCATCCCCCCGATCGACACGGATCTATCGGCCGTTGTTCAACGGCCACGCCGGTGAATTCAGTCTCGCTTCGGCGCTGTTTTTCGAGGGAACACCGCATATCGAGATTGAGTGCACCCTGCCTTCCGGCGAGCGCTGGATTGTTGCCGATGGCTTTGCGTCCCTCGAAGCTGCGGCTGGTATCGGTGGCGCGATGGAAGCCGTTTGGTCACGGACAGCCATCCTTCTCATCAAGGCTTTGCCGGAAGAACCGCGCGCGCCGCGTATTGCAGACAACACGGCCCAGCCACACGCACGCGCTATCACCCGCAAAGCGGTGACTGTTCGTAGCGCCAAGATGCTGGCATCTGCCGCGGCCCGCGCTGCCTATCGGCTATGCTGCCACGCTCCCCACTGGCGGATCGGCTGGCGTCGGGTCGCCTCTGACAGTGACGTTTGGCAACGACGCGACCTCGGCGGGACACCCTGGGAGGTTCTCGCGGACCCAATCGACCATTTTTACGCAGACCCGTTTCCGTTTCGTTGGCAGGGCAAGGACTATCTCTTCTTCGAGGATCTTGATCAGAAGACCCAGAAGGGCATCATCAGCGTCGTCGAGTTTGACGAACAAGGACGGCCGGGCCCAGCCATCCCTGTTCTGGAAGAGTCCTGGCATCTGTCTTATCCGTTCCTCATCGAAGCGGATGGTGAGATCTGGATGGTTCCGGAGGCGTCTCTCAGCGGCGAGATTTCCATCTACAGGGCAACGCGCTTTCCGTTCGGCTGGGAAAAACACGCGACACTTGTTTCCGGCATCGAGGCCGCCGATGCGACGATCATCCAGCACGCGGGAAAGTTCTGGATGTTCGCTGTGACAAGGGATGGTATCGGCGGCTATTCCGATACGCTCTGCTTATGGTCGGCGGAAACGCTTCTCGGCCCCTGGCGACCGCACGCCGCGAACCCGCTTGTCATCAACGACCGATCCGCGAGACCCGCGGGCAACATGATATGGCGCGACGGCAAACTGCTGCGTCCCGTGCAGGATTGCCGCAACGGCTATGGGGCAGCTTTGAGCCTTGCCGAAGTGACGCGCCTGGATGACGAACGGTTCGATCAGGTGATCGTAAAGCACTTGAGCCCCGGCAAGCACTGGCCCGGCCGAAAGCTGCATACGCTGAATGGCAATGGTTACATGGAAGCGATTGACGGAAGCATTATCCGCCCGAAATGGTCGTTCGCGGCCGGCATCGTCGACAATTTCTACAAACCTGGCGAGTGACTCGGCTCGTAATGAGCGCATCAATGACCTGCCTTTATCGGAAGGCAGCACCCGATCAATTCGAGTGGGTGAACAGCGCGCGAATGGCAGCCGGGTTTGACAGCAGATACCGCATCGTCAGCCGGCGCGGCTCATTATACATCCGGTAGGCCCATTCCAACCCGTACCGCTGCATCCACAACGGCGCGCGGGCGTTTTTCCCCGAGACGAAGTCGAACAGACCGCCTGATGTCTTGATCACACCGACAGATCGCAACCGGTCGATGTTCCGGCTGACAAAGGCCTGCTCAAGTGGAAAGCCCAACCCGATCCATAGAATATCGGGCTTGCTTGCCTGGATGTCGGCGATCACCGCATCCTCTTCGCCACGCTTGAAGTAGCCGTTTCTGCGCCCAGCGAATGTGAGGTTTGGATACCTGGTCCGCATTGCGGCGACTGCCTTGGCGTTGACCTCTTCGGTTCCGCCGAGAAAATAGAAACTGACACCTGCCCGCTCTGCCTTGACTGCCACCGAATGCACGAGATCGGTCGTCGCGATCCGTTCAGATACAGGATGCGACGAAAACATTCTGGAATACATGATCATGGGCATGCCATCGGCGTGGATCTGGTCGGCTTCCAGCATCAAATCCTGAAAGTCGGCCTTCTTCGCGCACATCGCGATCACCTGGCCGTTTGCCGAGGTGGAATAGAACGGCTTGGCACTGCTGCCCCGGTGAAGGAGCGCTTCATCGATGAAACCCTGCGCCGCCTCATCCATGCTGCAGCGGACAACGGGAAGACCGCCAAGCAGCGTCGTGGGCCACTGGCCCATCGTGCTTTCCTGTGCGTAAACGTCGCCAGGATGTAGTGATGGCTTACCCATATCTGCCTCGTTTGGAAGGTCAGACCACGGCTTGCGGGGACCTTTCTACGATGAGATATAGCCCTCGCCGTCCATCACTCAATTGATATGTAGTGCGATAGTTAATTCTGAAACAATGTCAGAACTCGTTGAAAAACAACGCGAATGAGGTGGTTGATATTCACTCAGATGCTTACCAAAAAGGACCATGCACGAGGGTGTGCGTTCCAATTCGGGACAACCTCGCCGTTCACCTGAAAAGCGTCGATCCATGAGAATCAGAGTGCTTGAACGCTGACCGTACGGCACCCCGAGACATATTCGCGCGGCATTCTCGGGAACCCGGTCGGTCGCAGAAGATCTCGATGACCGGATCGGTTTAAAGTCTGCCGGTGAACATCGATTTTCTACCGCAGAACAAACGTCTTAACGGTTGCCGTTTCTGTACGCGTTTCGGCGGCTTTTCCGCTGCTGCTTCCGGCGGTCACGCGCGGTATAGACGACGGCCGCGACGACAATCGCGATTTCCGCGACAGCTGCCAGGCACCACATTGTGCTTCCCATGAACTCCTGCCCTTACGTTCAGACCATGCGCTTTGACCTTGGGCGATCATCCGAGCATTGCTCGTCTGAACAAACCCCAATGTCACTCCCCACTAAAGCGCGTGATACTTTCGATCGAGATAGATAAGCGACTGACCAGCCTTTGGCTGCACCGTGGTGAGCACTTCGCAGATCAGGATGTCATGCGTGTGACCGTCGGCAACGGACACAACGCGGCAATCGAAGCAGACGAGAGCGTCCTCGAGGGCCGGGCTGCCCGTTGTTAGCGGCGCCCACGTTGCTCCGGCAAACCGTTCATCGACGGGCGTCTTGCCCCCGAAAAGCTGGCTGAGGTCTGCATGGTCGGCCGAGAGGACGTTGACGCAGAGGACGCCGTTTTCCTTAAGCGGCAAATAGGCGCTCGAGGTTCGGTTGAGGCAAACGAGAAGCGTCGGGGGACTGTCGGAAACGCTGCAGACAGCGGTTGCGGCAAATCCGGCACGGCCACCCGGTCCATCCGTGGTGACGATATGAACGGCGGCGCCTAGGCGCGACATCGCGTTTCGAAAGTTCATCCGTGCGTCAACGACTTCTGGATTAACGTCGAGCGCAGGGGCAGATGCATTCACGGACATGGCTATCTCAAAACTTTCAGCTCGAGCGTACAGATGAAATCAAACCCGGCTTAGAAAATCTACCACGAGTTTGTTGAATTTCGGTGCATCAACGATATTCACCGCATGTGCGCCGAAATCCAGCAAAGCGAGTTCGGCATTGGGCATCATGTTCGAAAGCCGTACCGAGCGGGTGTAGGGCACAAGGAGATCATCCTTCGTGGCGACCAGCAAGGTCTGATGAGTGATTTCGGCAAGCCGGTCGCCGATGTCGAAGCTTCTCAGAGCTGCAATGCGCCTCATGATGTTCTGCTCGCCCTGAAAATGGGCCGCTGCATGCGCCTCCTCGGCATTCATGCGTTCGGCGTTTTCAGACATCCAGACGGCCGGATAGAGAAACAGCGGTTGCGCCTTCACGAAGGCCGGGACGCCGGAGTTTTTGAGAAGCGCAATCCGCACGTCGAAACAGCGGCCGGAATGCGGATCGGCGTTGTCCCATGCATTGATCAGCACAAGCCTGTCGATCATCTCCGGCTGTCGTGCGGCGATTTCGAGCCCGATTAGACCACCAAGCGCATGGCCCATGAAGCTGAATGTCTTGAGGCCGAGCTCTTCCGCGAGCTCCAGGACGTCATCCGCCATGGCCGCGATGCCGCCTTGCTCGGGCACATCGCCAGGGGAACGGCCAGTTCCCAAGTGATCGTAGGTGATCACCCGGAAATGCTCGGAAAGCGCTTCGATCTGCGGCGTCCAGTAGGCGCCGCTGCCGCCGAGTCCGGAGGACAGGATGATGGTCGGCGCGTCCTCGCCCGACGCGCCGAAAATATCGTAGTGAACCATGCCGTTACTTGCCGATGTGGGCGACTGTGGCGATCTCAACCAGAGCGTCCGGCTTCACCAGGCCGCACTGAACGCAATACCTGGCTGGCTTGTCGCCCGGGAAATACTCCGCGTAGACCTTGTTCACGGCCTGATAATTCGCCCAGTCGGTGATGAAGATATGGTTCATCGTGACATCCTCCATCGTGCCGCCGGCGGTCTCAATGACGGATTTGATGACCTCAAGGACGTGACGGGTCTGTGCTCCGGCATCACCCACATGGACGACGTCGTTGTTCTTGTCGAAGGGCAAGGTCCCCGAGACGTAGACAATGCCGTCTGCCAGCGTTCCTGGCGAATAGGGCGCGATCGGCTTCTGGGTTCCTTCCGGCACGATGATCGACTTTGGCATTCCGTTCTCCTCTTTGTTTTTCAAGTTCACTTATCGGTTGGAGCGGCCTGACTGATGGCGCCGCAGAAATCATTGACGGTCGCGACCCAGCCGAAGAATTTCTCGACATTGTAGACGGTCGCCTGCTGGATGAAGTCCGGCCCCAGGTGATGGGTCGCATCTTCTAGCATCACACCGAAATATTCGAGGTGGAACGCGTCCCTCAGCGAGCTTTCGACGCAGACATTGGTGGCAATGCCGACGAAGACGAGATTGCGGATGCCGCGTGCGCGCAGCACGCTGTCCATGTTGGTGTTGAAGAAGCCCGAGTAGCGGGTCTTCGGCACAAGGATGTCGCCCGGCTTCGGCTGCAGCTCGTCTACGATCGCGTAATCCCAGGTGCCCTTGGCAAGCAGTTGGCCCTGCAGTTCCGGCCGCGCCCGCATAGTCTTCAGTGCATTCGACTTGTGCCAGTTGGGAGAACCGGGGCCGCCGGCTTCCACATAGTCCTTGTCCCAGCCATTCTGGAAATAGATCACCTGCACGCCGTTCTCGCGCGCTGCATCCAGCGTCTTCTTGATGTTGGCGATCGTGCCCTTGGCGCCGGCGATGTCGAAGCCGGCGAGATCGACATAGCCGCCTTCTGTTGAATAGGCGTTCTGCATGTCGACGACGACGACGGCGGTTTCCGATGGCTTCATCGAGATCGGTTCCGGTCGTGCGGGAAGCGTCACGCTTTCCAGACGGCTTGCTGGTGCCTGATATCCTGCGACACCGGTCATTCCGCAGCCTCCAGTTCCATCTTGATGTGCTGGCGGCTTTTCATCAGCGGCTGCACGAATTGTCCGAACTTTTCGATGCCTTCGAGAAAATCGTCGAAGGTCAGCATGACACCGCCGGTGCCCGGCACTTCGGCCATCTCGTCCAGCATCGCCGCAACCTCGGCATAGGAGCCAATGATCGTTCCCATGTTGATGTTGACCGCCGAAACCGGGTTTGCCATGTGGCGGACATTTGTGTCGGAGCCGGACTTGGTATCAACAGCGCTCTGAAGGCCGAGCCACTTGATCGCGTCCTGATCGGCACCGGCCTTGTAGTGCTCCCACTTGGCCCAGGCGTCTTCGGATTTCTCTTCGGCAAGAACCATGGTCAGCACGAACGAGCGCACATCGCGACCCGTCTTCTCCGTCGCGGCCAGCAGGCGTTCGTTGGTGGGCGCAAAGGCCTTCGGCGTGTTGACGCCGACGCCGAAGCAGAAGCTGTAATCGGCATATTCCGCCGAGAAGGCCATGCCGGCATTGGATGAGCCTGCGCAGATCACCTTCACATCCCCTTCCGGGATCGGCTTCATGCGGCAGTCGTCCATCTGGAAGTACTTGCCCTTGAGATCCGACTGACCGGTGGTCAGCAGTTCCTTCAGAACGGTGGTGTATTCGCCGAGATAGGCATAGCGATCGGCGAAATAGTCGTCGCCGGGCCAGAGCCCCATCTGGCTGTATTCGGGGCGCTGCCAGCCGGTGATCAGGTTGATGCCGAAGCGTCCGCCGGAGATGCTGTCGATCGTCGTTGCCATGCGCGCGACGATTGCCGGTGGCATGATCAATGTTGCGGCGGTGCCGAACAGCTTGATCTTGGAAGTGACGGCGGCAAGGCCTGCCATCAGCGTGAAGGATTCCAGATTGTAGTCCCAGAATTCCGTCTTGCCGCCGAAGCCGCGCAGCTTGATCATCGACAGCGCGAAATCGAAGCCATATTTCTCGGCCTTGAGCGTGATTTCCTTGTTCAGCTCGAATGACGGTTTGTACTGCGGTGCGTTTTCCGAAAGCAGCCAACCGTTGTTGCCGATTGGGATGAAGACTCCGACTTCCATATTCCGATCCTTCCATGCTGGATTTCCAGGCAATGCGATAAACAGAACGGACGCAAGCTACGTGCCAGTTGTAGCCTCTCATAAGTTTCAATGACTTGCCAGACGGAGCCTCAAAGATATTTTATCGGCTGATAAATTTTTGACCATTTGATAAATTTTTCGGTGGGAGATCTGCCGAAGCCGTGTGCAGCAACAGCTTCGGCAAGCCCCGTTACAGTGCGGGATGCCGGTTGACGTCCTTGTAGAGCAGGTAGCGGAAGCGACCGGGTCCGCCGGCATAGCAGGCCTGCGGGCAGAAGGAGCGCAGCCACATATAGTCGCCGGCTTCCACCTCGACCCAGTCCTGGTTCAGGCGGTAGACGGCCTTGCCTTCGAGAACATAGAGCCCGTGCTCCATGATATGCGTTTCCATGAACGGGATGACTGCACCCGGCTCGAAGGTGACGATGTTGAGGTGCATGTCATAGCGGATGTCGGAGGGATCGATGAAGCGGGTCGTCGCCCATTTGCCCTCCGTATCAGGCATTGGGTCGAGCACGCAGTCGTCCTCATGGGTAAAGATTGCCGGCGGCATGTCCAGACCATCGACCACCTGGAACGCCTTGCGAACCCAGTGGAACCGCACCGGAGCGCCACTACGGTTCCAGATCTGCCATTTCGAGCCGGCCGGAAGATAGGCAAACGACCCGGTCCGCAATTGGTTTTGCTGCCCATCCATCTCGATCGTCATCTCGCCATCCACGACGAAGATGGCGGCCGAGGCGCGCGGGTCGGGCTCGGGACGAGCGCTACCGCCCTGCGGAGCGACTTCCATGATGTATTGCGCAAAGGTTTCGGCGAAACCGGAGAGCGGCCGGGAAATGATCCAGGCCCGCGCATTCTCCCAATGCGGCAGCATGCTGGTGACGATGTCGCTCATGACAGTACGCGGAATGACCGCATAGGCGGTTGTGAACACCGCCTTGCTACTGAGAAGGTTCGTCTGTGGCGGCAGGCCACCCATATTCGAGTAGTAACGGCTGGTCGTCATGCGCTGCGATTCCCCATGCTTGGCTTATCCCTCAGGTGTAAGCACGGTTTTCACCACGGGCAATATCCGTTTTCCGTCAGGTGACGGCACCGACCTGCCACGGCACAAATTCGTTGTCGCCGTAGTCGTAGATCTCGCTCACGGTCTTTTCGCCGGACGCGACAGCGATCACATGCTCGAAAATACGCTCGCCGGACTGCTCGATCGTCTCGTCGCCGGTGAGGATACCTCCGCAGTTGATGTCCATGTCTTCCTTCATGTGCTCGTACATTTCGGAATTGGTGGCAATCTTGACGCAAGGGGCCGGCTTGAAGCCGGACACCGAGCCGCGTCCTGTCGTGAAGCAGATGACGTTGCAGCCGCCGGCGACCTGGCCGGTCACGGCGACCGGATCATAGCCGGGCGTGTCCATGAAGACGAAGCCCTGCTCCGTCACCGTCTCGGCAAACTCATAAACTGCCTTCAGCGGCATGGAGCCACCCTTGGCGACGGCACCGAGCGACTTTTCGAGAATGGTCGTGAGACCGCCGAGCTTGTTGCCGTAGGAGGGATTGTTGTTCAGCTCGTCGCCGTTGCGCGCCGTATAGTCGCGCCACCAGTCGATGCGCGACAGAAGTTTCTGCGCGACCTCAGGTGTCGACGCGCGACGCGTCAGGAGATGTTCGGCACCGTAGATCTCAGGTGTTTCGGCAAGAACGGTCGTGCCGCCATTGCGGACGATCAGATCCGAAGCATGGCCGAGCGCCGGGTTTGCGGAAATACCCGAATAGCCATCCGAGCCGCCGCATTCGAGAGCAAGCTTCAGCTTCGACAAGGGCTGCTCCGTGCGCACCGCGGAATTCACCATGGGCAGCATTTCCTTGATGATCGAAATCGCAGCGTCAATCGTCTTCTTGGTCCCGCCATGCTGCTGGATCGTCATCGTCCGCAGCCGCTCGCCCTCCTCCATCCGGTAATGTTCGAGGATCGGTGCGATCTGGTTGGTCTCGCAGCCAAGGCCGATCATCAGGATCCCACCGAAATTGGGATGCCGGGCGTAGCCCTGGATGGTGCGGATCAGCAAGCGATAGCCTTCCGACTTGTTGTTGATCGCACAGCCGCTGCTATGCGTCAGCGCCACGACGCCATCGATATTGCCGAACCCGTCCAACCCGCCCATGCGGTTGAAGTAATCGGCAATGTAACGGGAGACGGTGGCGGAACAGTTCACAGAGGAGATGATGCCGATGTAGTTGCGCGTTCCGGCGCCGCCGAGGCCGCGATCGAAACCCATGAATGTCCGGCGCTGCTCGAGCGGCAAAAGCGCGCGCTCGCCACCATCGACGCAAAACTGGTGCTCGTGCGTCGATGGAAGCATCGCCAGATTGTGCAGGTGCACGTGATTGCCGGGAGCGATATCCTGCGTCGCAAGACCGATCACCTGACCGTATTTCTTGACTTCCTGCCCTGCCGCAATCGCCCTGAGCGCAACCTTGTGGCCTCGCCCGATCAGATCGCGCGCCAGCAGAGCTTCGATTCCAACCGGCGAACCCTGCTGGATCGACCGGCGGGCAACGGCAACGTCATCGGCAGTATTGAGCACGATGACCGGGGATGTCATGTCATTCATAATGGACCTCCTCCCTGGAGGTATCAAAGTCGGGGTTGGTTTTGGTTTTCCGCTGCTAGTGGTCAAGCCAGCGGCGTTTCGATTCCTCCAGATGCATACGCATCATTGCTTGGGCTAGCAGCCCGTCACGCGCCTCCAGCGCGGTCAGGATTTCCTCATGCTCCGCGAGGGCGCAACTCCATGTTTCCGGTGTTTCGAAATGCTCCCGAAGCTGGGCGGAAAGAGGGCTGTGCCGATCGTCAAACAGATCGCCGATGATGCGGCCAATGACACTGTTTCCCGACTGGGTGGCGATCGTCAGGTGGAACTGGCGATCCTGGTCGACCGGTTTGCGGCCTTCCTCTATCTCGATCGCCATCGCGTCGAGCGTTTGACGAAGCGTAGCAAGCGCCTCCGGCGTGATGCGCGCGCACGCAAGAACGATGGCGGCACCCTCGATTGTCGCACGCGCCTGCATCAGCTCGGCCGGGCTCTCTCCCATGGACCCCGACCATGCAGCGCGCCGCTCGGCGGCCGGAACGACATAGACGCCAGACCCCATGCGGATCTCGACAGTGCCGTCCAGTTCAAGCGCGATCAACGCCTCGCGTAGCGACGGGCGCGACACACCAAGCTGCTGCGCAAGCTCGCGTTCCGCCGGCAGGCGCTGGCCGAAACGAAACTGCCCATTCTGCACCAAGCCGCGGATCTGGTCTGCGATCTGTTGATAAAGCCGGCGTTCCGGGATCCGAATTCCGTTCATAAGCGCTCCAAAACTGGCCTTACCATATTGCCTGACCGTTGAACTGGCAAGGCCAATGACGACAGCTATATGTTCCGTAACCCTGAGAAAACACAAATTTCGCCCTTCGCCACGAAACTGGCTTGACCATTTTGGTAAGGCCGCCTAGCAATATTGGCCAGACCGGATGGGTGGAGCTGACCGGCAGTCGCAAGCTTGCGACAAGAGGAGGATGTGGAGGATGCAGACCGATCATTCGGTACTCGAGGCGCGTTTGCGCCCGGCCGTTGGCGTGCCAGCAGCTGACGCACTTCTGCGGCTCGACAACATCTCAAAGGAATTTCCGGGCGTCAAAGCTCTGGCCGACGTCAGCTTCGACCTTCGTCGCGGCGAAGTGCATGCCGTGTGCGGCGAAAACGGCGCAGGCAAATCAACGCTGATGAAGATCATCAGCGGCGTTTATCAGCCCACATCCGGAACCATCACCTACAAGGGCGAAGAGCGGAATTTCTCGTCGACGCGGCAGTCCGAATCCGCTGGCATCGCCATCATCCACCAGGAACTCAATCTCGTTCCGCATCTGACCGTCGCCGAAAACATCTATCTGGCCCGCGAGCCCCGCCGCGGCTTTCTGGTCGATCGCAAGAAGCTTCGGGCAGATGCCAAACGCTGCCTCGACCGGCTCGGCGTGGATATCAGTCCCGATGTCTCCGTCCGTGGGCTTTCCGTGGCGCAGTGCCAGATGGTGGAAATCGCCAAGGCATTGTCGCTGGATGCCGAAGTGCTGATCATGGACGAGCCGACCTCGTCTCTGACCGAGCAGGAAACGCGGCTTCTGTTCAAGGTCATCCGTGATCTCAAGGCATCGGGCGTCGGGGTCGTCTACATTTCCCACCGGCTTGACGAGATGGCCGAAATCGTCGATCGCGTCACCGTCCTGCGTGACGGTCGTTACATCGCCACAGACGATTTTGCCGCGACGACCGTCGATGACATCGTTGCCAAAATGGTTGGCCGCTCGCTGGAAGAAAAGTTTCCCGACAGAACCTCGACGCCCAGTGACGACGTCATTCTCGGCGTGCAAGGTCTCAATCGCACCGGTGTCTTCAGCGACATCTCGTTCACGCTTCGACGCGGCGAAATTCTCGGCTTTGCAGGCCTGATGGGTGCCGGGCGCACGGAAGTCGCACGCGCAATCTTCGGCGCCGATGCGATCGATGCCGGGACAATAACCCTGCATGGTCAGACGCTGTCGATCTCCTCCCCGCGGGACGCGATCGATGCGGGCATTGCCTACCTCTCGGAAGACCGCAAGGCGCAGGGACTGGCGATCAAGATGCCTGTTGATGCGAACATGACGCTTGCCAACATGGAAGCGCTCTCCGATCGCATGGGGCTGATCGATTTCAAGGCGCAAGACAAGGCCGCCAACGAGTATGTCGACCTTCTCAATATCCGCACGCCGTCGATCCGGCAGCAGGTGCGGCTGCTTTCGGGCGGAAACCAACAGAAGATCATCATCGGCAAATGGCTTTTCCGCAAGTCGAAGGTCCTGTTCTTCGATGAGCCAACCCGCGGCATCGACGTGGGCGCCAAGCTCGCGATCTACAGGATCATGGACGAACTGGCGGCAAACGGCATCGGCGTTGTGCTGATCAGTTCGGAACTGCCCGAAATCATGGGCATGACGGACCGGGTTGCGGTCTTTCATCATGGCCGGATCACCGGCGTGCTGGAAACGGCAAAGACCAACCAGGAAGAAATTATGCGCTACGCCTCCGGATACAGCCGGACATCAGGTGCGGACGCTGGCGCAAGGAGCAAGCATGGCTGATATTACCGAACCCTCGAAGTCGCGCAGCGTTTCGCTGAGCGACCGGCAAAAGGACATCATCCAGAAGTTTGCCGCACTCGGCAGTCTGTTCGTTCTCGTGCTGGTGTTTTCCTTCAGCAGCAATGCCTTCTTCACGGTCAACAATGCGATGACGATCGCCTTGCAGGTCACCTCAATTGCTCTTCTCGGTATCGGCGCCACCTGCGTGATCATTACCGGCGGCATCGATTTGTCCGTCGGCTCGGTGCTTGCGCTCGCGGGCGTCGTCGCGGCTCTCTGCGTGAAAGAGCTCGGCCTGCCGGTTCCGCTCGGCATGTTCGTCGGCATTCTGGTCGGCAGCCTTTGTGGCCTGATTAACGGCATTCTGGTGACCCAGATGAAACTGCCGCCCTTTATCGCGACGCTCGGCATGATGCTGATCGCCCGCGGCGTGGCGCTTCAGATTACCGGTGCCCGCGCCGTTTCCGGCCTTGGCGAATCCTTCGGCGTGCTTGGCAACGGCTCGTTGTTTCGCGTCGTCACCATCGGCGACGACGGCTTCCCGACCGTGGTCTTCCCGGGCATTCCCTATCCGGTCATCCTGATGATCGTGATCGCGATCGCCGTGTCTTTCATGCTGAACCGCTCCGTGCTCGGCAGGCATATCTATGCGGTCGGTTCGAATGCGGACGCCGCCCGGCTGTCCGGCGTCAACGTCGCCCGCGTCACCAATTTCACCTATATATTGTCAGGCACGCTCGCTGGTTTGACCGGTTGCGTGCTGATGTCCCGCCTCGTGACGGCCCAGCCGAACGAAGGCGTCATGTACGAACTCGATGCAATCGCCAGCGCCGTCATCGGCGGCACCTCGCTGATCGGCGGTGTCGGCACGATTTCCGGAACGGCAATCGGCGCCTTCGTCATCGGCATCCTGCGCAACGGGCTTAACATGAACGGCGTTTCCGCCTTCACACAGCAGATCATCATCGGCCTCGTCATCCTGATCACCGTCTGGATCGATCAATTGCGCAACCGCCGGTGAAGAAGGGTGCGGACCCTTTTCCGCGACAATGGGGGTGGGAGTTCCCCGGGGCGGCCAAAACGCCGTCCGTTTGAGGAGGATTGAACATGAAGAAACTAGCAACCGCGTTGCTTGCCTCGGCGCTGATCTTGGGTGCGGCCTCTGCACAGGCAGCCGAGATCGCCGTCATCGTCAAGACCGTCAACTCGACCTTCTGGCAGAACGTCCAGAAGGGCGCAGATGCCGCCATGAAGGAAGTCGGCGCCGGCAATACGATGACCTTCCAGGGTCCGGCATCGGAATCCGCCATCGCTGACCAGGTCAACATGGTCGAAAACGCCGTCAACCGCGGCGTCGCCGGAATCGTGCTTGCGCCGTCCGATCCGGACGCGCTGATCCCCGCCGTCAAGAAGGCCTGGGAAGCCCGTATCCCGGTCGTGATTGTCGACTCGATGCTGAGCAAGGGATCGGAACAGTATTACCAGTCGTTCCTTGCGACCGACAACAAGACCGCCGGCGAACTGGCTGCCAAGGCGTTGATCGAGAAGGTCGGCAAGGAAGGCAAGATCGCCGTCATGTCCTATGTGGCAGGCGCCGGTTCCGAAATCGGCCGTGTCGGTGGTTTCACTGATTATATCAAGGCAAACTCGAAGCTTCAGATCGTCGGCCCGTTCTACTCGCAGTCGCAGATGGCGACGGCGCTGAACCAGACCACGGACGTTCTGGCCGCCAATTCCGACCTCAAGGCCATCTTCGGCGCCAATGAGCCGACGGCGATCGGCATGGGCCGCGCCATCAAGCAGTCCGGCAAATCGGGCAAGCTTGTCGCGATCGGCTTTGACGGTAACCAGGACCTGCAGGAATTCGTCAAGGACGGCACGCTTCAGGCGATCGCAGTCCAGGGCTCGTTCCAGATGGGCGATCTCGGCGTCAAGACGATCTCCAAGCTCCTGAAAAAGGAAAAGGTTGAGAAGTTTGTCGATACGGGTGTCGTCGTCGTCACCAAGGACAATATCGACAAGCCGGAAGCCAAGAACGTTCTCTACTAAGCCTCCCCGCCTCGATACGCGTCGCGAATGGCGCGTATCGTCTTTCTCTGCAGTGATGAAACGAAGGTTGCCCGATGAACGCCAGTGATACCCGCAAATTCCCGCGTGTCGATTTGGATGTGACGCTGATCGGCCTCGGCTGCGCGCAGATGGGCAACCTTTATCGCGTCACGCCCTATGCGGAATCCGCCGGCGCTTTCAAGGCCGCGTGGGATGCCGGCATCCGCTATTTCGATACGGCGCCTTTCTATGGTTTCACCCGCTCCGAACGCCGCCTTGGCACGATGCTGACCGATCTTCCCCGCGAAGACTATGTTCTGAGCACCAAGGTCGGGCGCGTCATGACGCCGGATGAGACGGTTGGTCCGGAAGAGGACGGCTACGCCGAACCCCTGCCCTTCCGTCCTGTCTACGACTACAGCTATGACGGCATTCTGCGGTCCTTTGACGCAAGCCAGCAGCGCCTTGGGATTCTGAAGCCGGACATCCTCTATATTCACGATATTGGTCGCATGACGCATGGCGACCGCCACGATCACTACTGGCAGCAACTGACCGATGGCGGCGGTTTCAAGGCGCTGGGCAAATTGCGGGATGAAGGGTCGACCAAGGCTGTCGGCCTCGGCGTCAACGAATGGGAAGTCGTCGCCGACGCGATGAAGGTTTTCGACATCGATTGCACGATGCTGGCCGGTCGCTACACGCTGCTCGAACAGGAAAGTCTTGCCTTCATGGATGAATGCGCGAAGCAAGGTGTGGCGATCGTTGCCGCGGGTCCGTTCAATTCCGGGCTTCTCGCCGGAAACAAGAAGTTCAACTATACCGAAGCGCCGGCTGAGATCCTTGCGCGCGTCGAGCAGTTGCGGGCGGTCTGCGAGGAAGAAGGCGTGACGCTTCAGGCGGCAGCACTTCAGTTCCCGCTGGCGCATCCGGCGGTCGCGACAATCGTTTCCGGCGCCCGCAATGCCGAACAGATCACCTCGAATGTCGACTGGTTTGCCGAGGAAATCCCTGCATCCTTCTGGTCGCGCCTGAGGGAAAGCGGGCTTCTGACCGAAGGTACCCCTCTACCCGGCATCGGAGCCTGATCGATGCGGATCGATGCCCACCAGCATTTCTGGCGGATCGCCGACCGGGCAGGCCAATGGCCGGGGCCCGAGCTCGCTGCCATCCACCGTGATTTCCTGCCGGACGACCTGCGGCCGTTGGTGGAAGACGCCGGCGTCGATGGCACCGTGCTGGTGCAGACGATGGAGACGCAGGCCGATACGAAGTTCATTCTGGATCTCGCCGACAACCACCCTTTCATCCTCGGCGTGGTTGGCTGGACGGATTTGAAAGCATCGGATGTGCAGGAGAATATTGGACAGCTGGCAAGCCACCGCAAGCTGAAGGGTTTCCGCCCGATGCTGCAGGACTTGGCTGATGACCGGTGGATCGATGATCCCGCGCTCGATATCGGTATCGCTACGATGATCGAACATGATCTGGTCTTCGACGCCCTTGTGCTTCCGAGGCATCTGGCACCGCTTTGCAACTTCGCGCGGCGCCATCAGGAGCTCCCGATCGTCATCGACCACGGCGCCAAGCCGCCGATCGCTGAGGGACGGTTTATCGACTGGTACGCCCGCATGAAGGCGCTGGCGGCCCTGCCGAATGTGCATTGCAAGCTATCGGGCCTTCTCACCGAAGCGGGAGACCAGAAGCCGCAATCCGTGCGCCCCTATGCGGAGACGATCTTCGACCTGTTCGGACCGGATCGCGTCATCTGGGGCAGCGACTGGCCGGTGTTGCGGCTTGCCGGGGAATACGGTGCGTGGCTCCGGCAATGCCTGGACATCGTCCCGGAAGAGAACCATGCGGCCGTCTTCGGCGGCAATGCCAAACGTTTCTATCGACTGAAAGAGATCTAGGATGCTGACTATCATATGCGATGAACCGGGCAGACTTTCGGCGATCGAGCGAGACAAGCCCGCACGAGGCGAAGGCGAGGTGCTTCTGAAGGTGCGGCGTATCGGCGTCTGTGGCACCGACCTGCACATCTTCACCGGCCACCAGCCCTATCTGTCCTATCCGCGCGTCATGGGCCACGAACTGGCGGCAACCGTCGAGGAAGCCCCCGAGGGAAGCTCGCTTCAGGTCGGCGATATCGTCTCGATCATCCCCTACATTTCCTGTGGCCACTGCAATGCCTGCCTGAAGGGCAAGACCAACTGCTGCCGCAACATCGGCGTGCTCGGCGTCCATCGCGATGGCGGCATGACGGAATATCTGAGCATTCCCGAGCAGTTCGCTGTGAAGGCAAACGGACTGACGCTTGATCAAGCTGCTATGGTCGAGTTTCTGGCGATCGGCGCACATGCGGTCGCCCGCGCACGGGTCGAAAAGGGTCAGAAGGTTCTGGTCGTCGGCGCGGGCCCGATCGGCCTATCGGTCGCAATTTTTGCGCAGCTCGAAGGTGCCGAGGTTACGGTCATCGACGGTCGTGCAGACAGGCTTGAGTTCGCCAAGAGCCAGTTGGGCATTACTTCTACGGTCGCGCTTTCCGATGACGACGCCGACCAGCTTTCCGCCATCACCAACGGCGATTTCTTCGACGCGGTGTTCGACGCGACCGGCAACCCGAAGGCCATGGAACGCGGCTTCTCCTTTGTCGGACACGGCGGCACCTATGTCCTGGTGTCGATCGTCTCCAGCACGATCGGCTTTTCGGATCCGGAGTTTCACAAGCGCGAAACCACGCTTCTCGGCAGCCGTAATGCGACGATCACGGACTTCGAACACGTGATGGACGCAATGCGCGCCGGTGAAGTGCCGGACGCCTTGATTACGCACCGCATGCACCTTTCGGACGTGCCGGACCGGTTTTCCAAACTGACAGATCCCGCGCAAGCGGTGGTCAAGGCGCTCATCGAAGTCGCCTGAGGAGTAAAGTCATGCAACGCATGGGAATGATGATCGGCGTGCAGCCGGAGATGCTTGCCAAGTATCGGGAACTGCATGCGGCGGTATGGCCGGAAATCCTCGACTTGATTTCCCGCTGCAACATCAGGAACTATACGATCTTCCTGCGCGAACCGGAAAACCTCCTGTTCGGCACATGGGAATATCACGGCACCGATTTCGCAGCCGACATGGCGCGGATGGCGGCCAATGAGAAGAACCAGGAATGGTGGGCCTTTACCATTCCCTGCCAGAAGCCCTTGGAAACGCGGGCTGAAGGTGAATGGTGGGCGATGATGGAAGAAGTTTTCCATCATGACTGACATGCAGAGAGGAGAGTTGAAGTCGATGGCAAATCTGAATGGCAAGACAGTTCTGATCACCGCGGCGGGTCAGGGGATCGGCCGCGCCAGTGCGCTTGCCTTCATCGCGGCAGGCGCCAAGGTTCATGCCACCGATATCAACGAGACGGCTCTTTCCGAGTTACCGAAGGTCGACAACCTGACAACGGCAAAGCTCGACGTGCTGAACGAGGACGCGGTCAAGGCCTGCGTCTCTGATATCGGTCAGGTCGATGTGCTCTTCAACTGCGCCGGCGTCGTGCACGCCGGTTCGGTGCTGGAGATGCCGGATAGCGATCTCGATTTTGCCTTCGATCTCAACGTGCGGGCCATGATCCGCACGATCCGTGCCGTGCTGCCGGGCATGCTGGAGCGCAGGGATGGCGCGATCATCAACATGGCCTCCGTGGCTTCCAGCGTGAAGGGCGTGCCGAACCGTTTCGCCTATGGTGTGACCAAGGCAGCTGTGATCGGACTGACCAAATCGGTCGCGGCCGATTACGTGACGCAAGGCATCCGCTGCAATGCGATCTGCCCGGGCACAGTGGAAAGCCCGTCGCTTCAGGACCGCATGCGCGCCCAGGGCGATTACGAAACGGCCCGTGCCGCCTTCATCGCCCGCCAGCCGATGGGCCGTCTTGGATCGCCGGAAGAGATCGCCGATCTCGCCGTCTATATTGCCACGGCCACCTATACGAGCGGACAGGCCTTCGCCATCGACGGCGGCTGGACCATCTGAGCCTTTCAACCCTCTGCCGTCGTTTACGGCGCACAACCCGATCATCTTGAACCGCCGACCAGCGGAAGGAATAGCTATGGCCAAAGTTATCAATATGCGGGTTGTCGACCTGCGCTTTCCGACCTCGCAGAGCCTCGACGGTTCCGATGCCATGAACCCGGATCCGGATTATTCGGCAGCCTACGTGATCCTCGAAACCGACGATCCAGCGCTTAAGGGTCATGGCCTCACCTTCACGATCGGCCGCGGCAACGACATCTGCTGCATGGCGATCGAGGCGATGCGCCATCTCGTCATCGGCGCCGATACGGAGGTGATGAAGGCCAATCCGGGGAAATTCTGGCGGCACTTGACCGGCGACAGCCAGTTGCGCTGGATCGGCCCGGACAAGGGTGCCATGCATCTTGCGACCGGCGCTGTCGTCAACGCCTTCTGGGATCTGCTCGCCAAGGAAGAAGGCAAGCCGGTCTGGCGGCTTGTAGCGGACATGTCGCCGGAAGAAATCGCCGATATCATCGACTATCGCTATCTGACCGACGTCCTCACACGCGACGAGGCTCTTGCCATTCTCAGAAAAGCCGAGGCAGGGAAGCCGGAACGGATCGCCAATCTCGAAAGCAAGGGCTACCCCTGCTACACGACCTCCGCCGGCTGGCTCGGCTATGATGACGAGAAGCTGCGCAGGCTTTGCCAGGAAGCGATCGATGCCGGTTTCGATCATATCAAGATGAAGGTCGGTCGCGATCTGGAAGACGACATTCGCCGTCTGACCATCGCGCGCGAGGTGATCGGCCCGGACCGTTACCTGATGATCGATGCCAACCAGGTCTGGGAGGTCGACCAGGCGATCGACTGGGTGAACAAGCTCGCGTTCTCCAAGCCCTTCTTCATCGAGGAGCCGACCAGCCCGGATGACATTGCCGGTCACCGAAAGATCCGCCAGGCGATCGGGTTGGTGAAGGTTGCCACTGGCGAGATGTGCCAGAACCGTATCATGTTCAAGCAGTTCATCGCCGAGGGTGCGATCGATATCGTGCAGATCGACAGCTGCCGCATGGGCGGGCTGAACGAGGTTCTCTCCGTCCTGCTGATTGCCGCCAAATATGGCCTCCCGGTCTGGCCGCATGCCGGCGGCGTCGGCCTTTGCGAATATGTCCAGCATCTCTCGATGATCGACTACGTTGCGGTGTGCGGCACGATGGAAGGCCGCGTCATCGAGTATGTCGATCACCTGCACGAGCATTTCCTCGAACCCTGCGTCATCGAGAACGCCGCCTATATGCCGCCGAAAATGCCCGGCTTCTCGATCGAGATGAAGGCAGAGACGCTTGAGGAATTCCGCTTCGGACGTTGAGGGCGATGGCGGTCTCTGTTACTCCCGGGTAATTGCGTCGCTTGAACTCGAGGGGGATCTCCAATGGAGCCAATCTGGGCCGTCGGCCTGATGACCGGGACCGTCCTCGACGGCAATATCGACGTTGCGCTCTTGAAGACCGACGGCGAAACGGTGGAGACAGCAGGCGCCTATACGTTGGCGCCCTATCCGCCCGAGATCCGGTCTCTTCTCGAGGAAACGCTCGCCCAAGCGCGCGTCTGGGAATTCGAAGGACCGGAGCCCGCGATCTTCGCCGTGGCCGAGGAGGCATTGACGCGGGCGCAATCGCGCGCAGTGCAGGATCTTGTTGAAAGCGCCGGCATGACGATGGCCGATATCGACATTGTCGGCTTTCACGGCCAGACCGTTCTCCACCGTGCACCGACCCGGGAACGCCTCGGCGACACGCGGCAGCTCGGTGATGGCGAATTGATGGCGTCGATCCTGGGCTGCAAGGTCGCCTATGATTTCAGAACCGCGGACGTTCGCGCCGGTGGTCAGGGCGCACCGCTTGCCGCGGTCTATCACGCGGCGCTGCTGCGTGGCGTCGATCGATCGGGAGATAGCGCCGTTCTCAACCTCGGCGGTGTCGGCAATATCAGCTGGTGGGATGGCGAGGATCTGGTGATCGCCTTTGATACCGGCCCGGCCAACGCCCCGCTCAACGATTTCATCAAATCGCTCGGGCTTGGCGAGATGGACAGGGACGGCGCGCTTGGTGCTTCGGGCAAGGTCGATGAGGAGCGTCTGGCACGCTTGCTTCAGCATCCGTACATGACCGCGCCCTACCCGAAATCGCTCGACCGCTATTCGTTTACCGCTGCTATGGCCGACGGGCTTTCGCCGGAAGACGGCGCGGCCACACTTTCAGCCTTTACCGCGTCAGCGGTCGGCAAGGCGCTCGATCTATTGCCGAGACGTCCGAAACGGCTGATCGTGGCCGGAGGCGGGCGTCGCAACCCGACGATCATGGCGATGCTCGAACAGCGCGCCGGCGTCGAGGCCGTGTCCGCCGACGAGTTCGGCTGGCGGGGCGATGCCGTCGAGGCGGAACTGTTCGCCTTTCTCGCCGTGCGCGTGCTGCGCGGTCTGCCGATCAGCTTTCCGACGACGACAGGTGCGCCAAGGCCTCTGCAGGGCGGACGATTGGCGGGCTGACTTGAGCCTCAAGCGGAATTGAGTTTCCCGGATGGCCCTCGCTGCCCTACATGACGGTAATCGCGGTCATGGAGGAAACAGCTTTGCGTCTTTACCGGATCCTTGCATCCATCCTGGTGCTTCTCGCGCTTTCCGCCCCGGTTGGAGCGCAACAGCCCCCCGGCATATTCTCGCTCATCCCAAATGACAGCACGACCGAGCATGTTCTGAAAACCGAGGGCAGCGCAGACCTGCCCTATACAGCGACCGCCGGCACGCTTGACCTGTTCGGCCAGGACGGCAATCGAACGGCCAAGATCTTCTACACGGCCTATATCGCCAAGGATCGGACGCCGGGTCGTCCGCTCACCTTCGCCTTCAACGGCGGTCCGGGCGCAGCGTCCGCCTATCTGCATCTCGGGCTGCTGGGTCCGCGGATCATTGAATTCGGCAAGAACGGCAACGACGGCACCGCACCTGAGATCAGGGACAATCCGCAGAGCTGGCTCGCGTTCACCGATCTCGTCATGATCGATCCGGTTGGCACCGGATGGAGCCGTGCCGCCAGCGACGATGTCGCCAAGAATTTCTACGGTGTCCGTCAGGATGCCGACAGCCTTGCCAAGGTGATCTCCCTCTACGTCCAGAAGAACGACCGGCTGAATACGCCGAAATATCTCGTCGGCGAAAGCTACGGAGGTTTTCGCGCGGCGAAAGTCGCGATCGCGATGAAGAACAACCAGGGCATTATCCCCTCCGGCATCATAATGCTCTCGCCGTTTATCGAGGGCCGCTTCCTCGCCAATTCCGACGATCCGCTGAGTGCCGCGCTGCAATTGCCCTCGCTTGCGGCAGCCGAGATGGAGCGGACCAAAAGCTTCACGCCTGAAAAGCTCGCCGAAGCCGAACGCTTTGCGTTGCGCGACTATCTTCCGACCGTGGCGGGCGCTGCGCCGACGGGAGAAGAGGCTGACGCATTCTATGGAAAGATTGCTGGTCTCACGGGCATTCCGAAAGAGGTCGTTGCCAGAACGCGAGGCCTCGTCGGCGATGTCTACGGGAAGCAGATGGGTGGACCGGGCCGGGTCGTCAGCCCCTATGATGCATCCTACGCCGTGCCGGACGCCTATCCCGAGGACGCGTACGGGCGCAACGACGATCCCATTCTGGAGGGTTACACCCGCGCCTACAGCGCAGCGTTCACGTCCTATGCAAAAGGCGAGCTGAAGTTTTCAAGCGACATGACCTACTCGCTTTTGAACGAGGATGTGAACCGTCGCTGGGAATGGAACGGCAGCCGTGGCGGTGATGCTCGCGCGCTCGCCAGCGCTTCGACGGATATCCGCGATCTCCTCTCGGTCATCCCGTCCTTCCGCCTGCTGGTCGTGCATGGTCATAGCGATGCGCTGACACCCTATGGTGTGAGCCGCTACGTGATCAATCACCTGCCGACAGAGCTTGCAGCAGACAGGGCGAAACTGAAGACCTATAGCGGCGGCCACATGTTCTACACCAACCCGTCGTCGCGGGCGGCATTCCTCACCGATGCGAAAGCGTTCTACTCGGCCAAGACGGTAGAATAGGGACTAGCCCGGTCTATCGAGCTTTTAAAAAGAGTCCGGCACCCCAGGGGTGCCGGATTTCGTATCGGAATAGCCCAAACTACTTCTTTTCGGAATGACCGCCGAAAGCGGCCCTAAGAGCAGAGAGAACCTGGTTCGAATACTGTTCCTGCCCCCGTGACGAGAAGCGCTGGAAGAGAGCAGACGACAGGACCGGAAGCGGAACGCCGGTATCGATACCAGCTTTCATCATCCATCGTCCCTCGCCGGAATCGGAGACATGCCCGCCGAAGCCGTCGAGCATCGGATCCTTTTCCAGAGACCCGGCGAGAAGATCAAGCAACCACGACGAAACGACGCTGCCGTGACGCCAGACCTCGGTGATTTCAGCCACATCGAGATCGTAATGGTAGTAGTGCGGATTGGCGAGCGGGCTTGTTTCCGCATCGGCGCTGCGTGCAGCCTTGCCCGCATTGGCATTCTTCATCAGATTGAGGCCTTCAGCGTAGGCCGCCATCATGCCGTATTCGATGCCGTTGTGGACCATCTTCACGAAGTGACCTGATCCTGCCGGGCCGCAATGGATATAGCCAAGTTCCGAGGTCCGCTGTGCTTCCTTGCCGGCTCCCGGGGAGAGCGAAAGGAAGATCGGATCGAGGCGCTTCACCGCTTCATCCGGTCCGCCGATCATCAGGCAATAGCCGCGTTCCAGACCCCAGACGCCACCGCTCGTGCCGACATCGATATAGTCGAGGCCGATGCCCGAAAGACGCCCTGCGCGATCGATATCGTCCTGGTAGTTGGAGTTTCCGCCGTCGATCAGCACGTCGCCCGCCGCCATGACACCCGAGAGCTTCTCGATCGTCTGGTCGGTGATCGCTGCAGGCAACATCAGCCAAACGGTGGCCGGTTTCGCGAGCTTGGCGACCATATCTTCCAGCGAGGTGGCGCCCACGGCCCCTTCCCGCTCCAGAGCCTCGACATTGGCCTGACTGACATCGAATACCACACATTCATGGCCATCACGCAGGAGCCGTCGCACCATATTGGCGCCCATACGGCCGAGGCCTATCATTCCGATCTGCATTCCGTTTCCCTTCCGAAAAACCATGTTGTGGGTCCGAACCATCAGGCCCGACTGAGATGAGGCATATCAGTTCGTTCAGAAATTGACACCTGCAGACATGCACAGCAGATGCGCCGAAACCGCCAGCCTCGGCACGGGAAGAAAAGACTGTTGACAACCTTCAGCAAAAATGAGAACAAAGGAAGAACATTGAGGAGAACGCCATGCAGAGAACTGAAGAGGTCGTCGCCCGTGCTCTTGCCCTCGTGGCTCAGTCGAAGGCGCTCAGGGAACGTCATGACAAGGAACGCAAGGAGATCTATGGACGGATCGAAATTGCCAATCTTCGCAAGCCGCATGTTCCCAAGGGGATTCAACTGCCTCTCAACCTGCAGTGAATTGACTTTATCGTTGGAGGACGTGGTCCGCGTATACGTCTGATTCAGTCTGTTGCAAGGCTGCACTCGACTCGCTTCTGAAGAGGTGGTTCATTCCCTTCAACGGCGTAGGGGTGCTTAATGCTTCACGAATACAACGAGATCTTTATGCAGCAGCGGTATTTCATAAAGATACTGATGGCCTGGATTGGGGCAATTGCCTTGGGCTGTGTCCCCGTTTTGATGATCGTCAACGCGGTCACCATTTGAGAAGACGCTTCGGCGGTCTCGCGCATTCCATAACTGTTTCACGAAGACGTGCAGTTGACCTTCGTTTGGTCGATGTCAGAAGAGCATCGACATTTAACGGAGCTTCCCAATGGTCAACAAAATCCAGGCTTACCAGCCTGTTCTTCTCAGCATCCTGCGTATTGCCGTCGGCCTCGTCATCTTCTCCTTCGGCATGGCGAAAATCTTTCATTTCCACGCCGGTACCTTCATGCCGCCCACGGGCTCGTTGCCCTGGATCGCGGGTCTCTTTGAGCTTGTCTTCGGCTTCCTCTTCCTGGTCGGTTTCCAGACACGGATAGCGGCATTCCTCCTGTCCGGACTGATGGCCGCGGCTTACTTCATCAGCCACTTTCCCAAAAGCATTTTCCCGCCCGAAAACGGCGGAATGGCTGCTGCCGTGCTCTGCTTCGTGTTCCTGTATTTCGTCACGTCCGGAGCCGGACCGCTCAGTGTCGATGCCAAGCTGAAAAAGGCATAGGACCGGATCAAGGCAGGTTGGGAGGCTCTGCCGTGTGTCCGCAACAGTGACGAACGCGAAACGACCGCGCCGATGATGTTCGGCGCGGTCGTCTCTTGCCGCCGCTTCCCCTTCGGGAGCCTTGATCGGTCAGATCACTTCTTTGCGTCAGCCCAGCTCTTCACCAGGTCGTCGTAGTTGACGGTGATCGGCTTTTCCTTTTCGTTCTCGATCTTCAGCTGCGGAGCCAGATTGCCCTTGGCCACCGCATCCTTGTTCCAGTAGGCCAGGTCATGCTCTTCTGCGAGCTTGGGACCCATGTCCTTCTGGACGCCAGCGCGTTCCAGACGCTGGAGCACCTTTTCCTGCTCGGCGCAAAGCGAGTCCATCGCCAGCTGCGGTGTCTTGGCACCCGAAGCGGCATCGCCGATCGCCTGCCACCAAAGCTGAGCGAGCTTCGGATAGTCGGGAACGTTGGTGCCGGTCGGCGACCACTGAACACGCGCCGGCGAGCGGTAGAACTCGATCAGGCCGCCGAGTTTCGGTGCGCGATCGGTAAAGCTCTGATGGCGGATCGAGCTTTCGCGGATCAGCGTCAGGCCCACATGGCTCTTCTTCAGGTCGACGGTCTTGGACGTGACGAACTGAGCGTAGAGCCAGGCCGCCTTTGCGCGGTCGTCAGGCGTGGACTTCATCAGCGTCCAGGAACCGACGTCCTGATAGCCGAGCTTCATGCCATCTTTCCAGTAGACGCCGTGCGGGCTTGGCGCGAAACGCCATTTCGGCGTGCCGTCCTCGTTCATGACAGGCAGGCCTGGCTTCACCATATCGGCGGTGAAGGCCGTATACATGAACATCTGCTGAGCGATTTCGCCGCCCGCGGGGACAGGACCGGATTCCGAGAAGTTCATGCCCTGGGCAGCTGGCGGTGCATAGGCCTTCATCCAGTCGAGATATTTCTGGATCGAATAGACCGAGGCAGGACCGTTTGTGTCACCGCCGCGCGCGACGCAGGAGCCGACTGGCTGAGACTTCTCGTTGACCTTGATACCCCATTCGTCGACCGGCAAACCGTTCGGAAGACCCTTGTCGCCGTTGCCGGCCATCGAAAGCCACGCATCGGTGAAGCGCCAGCCGAGCGACGGGTCCTTCTTGCCGTAGTCCATGTGGCCGAAGACCTTCTTTCCGCCGATATCACGGCCGGTGAAGAATTCCGCGATGTCTTCGTAAGCGGACCAGTTGACGGGAACACCGAGGTCGTAGCCGTATTTGGCCTTGAAATCAGCCTTGTTCTTGGCGTCGTTGAACCAGTCGTACCTGAACCAGTAAAGGTTGGCGAACTGCTGGTCCGGAAGCTGGTAGAGCTTCTTGTCGGGCGCGGTGGTGAACTTCAGGCCGATGAAGTCGTCGAGATCGAGGCCGGGATTGGTAACGTCCTTACCTTCCTTCGCCATGAAGTCCGTCAGGGAACGGGCCTGCTGGTAACGCCAATGCGTGCCGATCAGGTCGCTATCGTTGACATAGGCGTCATAGATGTTCTCGCCCGACTGCATCTGCGTCTGCAGCTTCTCCACGACATCGCCTTCGCCGATCAGGTCGTGGGTGATCTTGATGCCGGTGATCGCCGTGAAAGCTGGCGCCAGCACTTTTGACTCGTATTCATGCGTGGTCAGCGTTTCCGAGACGACCTTGATGTCGAGACCGGAGAAGGGCTTCGCCGCATCGATAAACCATTGCAGCTCCTTTTCCTGCTCGGCACGCGATAGCGATGATAGGTCCTTGATTTCCTTGTCAAGGAACTGCTTCGCCTCGTTCATGCCGGCGTGAGCCGTGCCTGCCAGTGCCAGCAATATGCCTGCTGTCGTTGTCAAAAGATGCCGTCGCATAATGTCCTCCCAGAGTTGCGATTGCGATTTCGTTTCGGCGCCAGTCCTCCCGCGCGCCGTATCAAACTTGCCTTCAGACGAAGCGGAAAACGCCGACGGCGTAGACCACAGCGAGGGCAAGAGCCCACCACAGATTGGGGCCGATCAGCCCCAACCATGCGAGATTGATGAATGCTGCACCAAGCAGCGAAATGAAGAGCCGGTCCCCCCGCGTTGTCTCGAAGCGCAGGATCCCAACCCGTGGCGCTCCCCCCGGAGAAAAATACTCCCAGATGCCCATCGCTGCAATCAAGGCGAAGATGGTCACGAAGAAAAGCGTCGTCGGCAGCGTCCAGGCCATCCATGAAAAACTCATGTGCGTTCTCCCTCTAGACCCGACCCAGGGCAAAGCCCTTGGCGATGTAGTTGCGGACAAAGTAGATCACGAGCGCGCCCGGCACGATCGTCAGCACGCCGGCGGCTGCCAGAACGCCCCAGTCCATGCCGGACGCCGAAACGGTGCGGGTCATGATGGCCGAAATCGGCTTCGCGGCAGTCGTCGTCAGCGTGCGGGCAAGCAGCAGTTCGACCCACGAAAACATGAAGCAGAAGAAGGCCGCGACGCCGATGCCGGACGCGATCAACGGCATGAAGATCTTCACGAAAAAGCGCGGGAAGGAATAGCCGTCGATATAAGCTGTTTCGTCGATTTCCTTCGGCACTCCGGACATGAAGCCTTCGAGAATCCAGACGGCCAGCGGGACGTTGAACAGGCAGTGGGCGAGTGCAACGGCGATATGCGTGTCGATCAGTCCGAAGGCGGAATAGAGCTGGAAGAATGGCAGCGCAAAGACCGCAGGTGGCGCCATCCGGTTGGTCAGCAGCCAGAAGAACAGGTGCTTGTCGCCGAGAAACCGGTAGCGCGAGAAGGCGTAGGCCGCGGGAAGTGCCGCCGCCACCGAGATCAGCGTGTTCAGACCCACATAGATAATCGAGTTGATATAGCCGTTGTACCAGGACGGATCGGTGAAGATCACCGTGTAGTTCCCGAGCGTCGGGTTCTGCGGGAAGAGCGAGAAGGCGCCGGTGATCTCGGCATTCTCCTTGAAGCTCATGTTGACCAGCCAGTAGATCGGCAGCAGCAGGAAGATGATGTAGATCGTCGAGACGAGCCAGGAGTAGCTGCGCGCCGGCTTGAATGTGTTGACTTGAGCCATTGTAACCGTCCTCCTCACGCGTCTTTGTCGCTGCTGGTCATGACCGTGTAGAAGATCCACGACATCAGCAGGATGATGAGGAAGTAGATGATCGACATCGCCGCGGCCGGCCCGAGGTCGAACTGCCCGACCGCCATCTTGACGAGATCGATCGACAGGAAGGTTGTCGAGTTGCCGGGCCCGCCGCCGGTGACGACGAATGGTTCGGTATAAATCATGAAACTATCCATGAAGCGCAGGAGCACGGCGATCAGCAGCACCCGCTTCATCTTCGGAAGCTGGATAAATCGGAACACCGACCAGCGCGACGCGCCATCGATTTTCGCGGCCTGATAGTAGGCATCCGGGATCGACACGAGACCGGCATAGCAGAGGAGCACGACAAGGCTCGTCCAGTGCCAGACATCCATCACGATGACGGTGACCCAGGCATCAATCGGATCCCGGACATAGTTGTAGTCGATGCCGAGGATTGCGAGCGTGCGGCCGAGAAGGCCGATATCGACGCGACCGAACACCTGCCAGATGGTGCCGACCACGTTCCACGGGATCAGCAGCGGCAGCGCCATCAAAACGAGGCAGACCGGGACGCCAAGCCCCTTTTTCGGCATGTTCAGCGCGATGAAAATGCCGAGCGGAATTTCCAATGCTAGAATGATGACCGAGAAGAGCAGGTTGCGCTGCAACGCCGCCCAGAACCGATCGGAATTCAGGATTTCGGTAAACCAGCCAGTGCCTGCCCAGAAGAATTCGTTGTTGCCGAACGTGTCCTGCACCGAGTAGTTCACGACGGTCATCAACGGTATCGCCGCTGAAAACAGGACCAGCAGCAGCACCGGAAGAACGAAGAACCAGGCCTTGTTGTTATAGGTCTTTTCCATGCCGTTCACGCCTCCCCGCCGACGCGCCAGGAATTGGCGTAGATATTGATACCTGCAGGATCAAAGCTCACGCGGGCTTCCGCCGGAATTTCCGTATTCTCGTCGGCAACGATCGCAAGCGGCTTTCCCTCGAATTCGGCGCGAACGATGCGGCGGCGGCCAATATCCTCGATCCGGCTGATCTTAACCGGCATTCCCTCGCGGCCGAGATGGATGAACTCCGGACGGATGCCGAGTTCGATCCGGTCGCCCGGTTTCGTCTGCGGCGGCACATTGAGGTCCATCCGCTGACTGCCGACCACGACAGACCGCTCATTCAGCTGCGCCGGCAGGACGTTCATGCCGGGCGAGCCGATGAAATATCCGACGAATGTATGGCTGGGCTTCTCGAACAATTCCGCAGGCGTGCCGATCTGCACAATCTCGCCCTCGTACATCACGACGACCTTGTCTGCGAAGGTCAGGGCCTCGGTCTGGTCGTGGGTGACATAGACCATGGTAAAGCCGAACTGCTTGTGGATGCGCTTCAACTGCGAACGCAGCACCCATTTCATATGGGGATCGATCACGGTCAGCGGTTCATCAAACAGGATGGCGTTGACGTCGTTGCGCACGAGGCCGCGGCCGAGTGATATCTTCTGCTTCTGGTCGGCGGTCAGGCCCCGCGCCTTGCGGTCGGCCCAATCGGCAAGATCGATGATCCCCAGCATGTCGCGAACGCGCTTGTCGACTTCGGCCTCGGGTACTTTGCGGTTGCGCAGCGGGAAGGCCAGATTGTCGTAGACCGTCATCGTGTCGTAGATGACCGGGAACTGGAACACCTGCGCGATATTGCGGCCCTGTGTCGAGACTTCCGTCACGTCGTTGCCATCAAACAGGATACGCCCGTGCGACGGCTGCAGCAGCCCGGAGATGATGTTCAGCAGCGTGGTCTTGCCGCAGCCTGAGGGGCCAAGCAGCGCGTAGGCGCCACCGTCGTTCCATTCGTGATGAACTTCGCGAAGCGCATAGTCGCTGTCGGCGACAGGGTTGGCGCCGTAGGCGTGGCGGATATGGTCGAGGGTGATGCGTGCCATGATGTTTCCCTCTAAGCCGCAGCCGCAGCGATTGCCCGGCCATCGCTGCCGAACGCCATCAGATGTCGCGTATCGAGAAAGACCTCGATGCCGGTATCTGGATCAATGTTGTGAATGCCGGGCGCCAGCATCACCCATTTCACGCCGTCATATTCGAGATGCACGAAGCTTTCCGAACCGGTGATTTCCGAGATCTGCGTGCGGGCGGCAAGGCGCGCCGAATTCTCGGTCTGCTGCGTGAAGCCCAGATGATGTGGATGAAACGCAACCGTCAGGGGACCATCCGGTATGGTTCCGAGATGCGCAGGCAAGGGGAGAACGTCGCCTTCGCGGTGGCGGAGCCCGCCACCCGACTTGACCACCTCGATGAAATTCAGCGGCGGATCGGCGAAGGTCTTTGCGGTCGTGAGGTCGGCCGGCCTTCTATAAATGTCGATCGTCGGCCCGAACTGGGTGATGCGGCCCTCGGAAAGGGTTGCCGTATTGCCGCCCAGCATCAGCGCTTCCGAAGGTTCGGTCGTGGCATAGACAAAGATTGCGCCGGACTGCGCAAAGATCTTGGGAAGCTCTTCGCGCAGTTCTTCACGCAGCTTGTAATCGAGGTTGGCGAGTGGCTCGTCCATCAGCACGAGGCTGGCATTCTTGACCAACGCACGGGCGAGCGCGGTGCGTTGTTGCTGCCCGCCGGACAGATGAAGCGGCGTACGGTCGAGATAGGGCGTCAACCGCAAGAGATCTGCGGCCTTGCGCACCTCGCGGTCGACGGTCGCCTTGTCCTTGCCGGAAATGCGCATCGGCGAGGCAATGTTTTCATAGACGGTCAGGAGCGGATAGTTGATGAACTGCTGGTACACCATCGCGATATTGCGTTTTTGCACCGGCATGCCGGTCACGTCTATTCCATCGAAATAGACAGCACCCTCCGTCGGCCGGTCCAATCCAGCCATCAGCCGCATCAGCGACGTCTTGCCCGAAAGCGTCGGACCGAGCAGCACATTCAGGCTGCCACGCTCGAGCGTAAGGTCGCTCGGGTGAATATGATATTCGCCCGCCACCATTTTCGCAGCTTTTCGCAATTCCAACATGCTTGTTCCCCTGCCTCCTCACAGCGGGAACACATGCCGCTTATCCGGCGATCCTTTCCGGTATTGCGGCCATGTACTCCTCCAAAACCCTCTTCTCGTCAGCGTCGAGCCGTAGCCCGTCCTTGGTTCTCCTCCAAAGGACGTCCTCGGCGCTTAACGCCCATTCCTGATCGGCAAGATAGCGAACCTCCACCTCATAGAGTTCGCCGCCGAAATTATGCCCAAGATCCTCTGCTCGAGCAGCGTTGCCGAGCAATGTAGCAGCCCTCGTACCGTAACGCCGGACCAGCCTACGCGCATGGCGATCGGTCAGGAAGGGATATCGTGCCTTCAGCCCAGCGACTTCGCTTTCGTAGCCGCGGGCAGGGAAATCGCCACCCGGGAGGTGGCTGTCAGCGGTCCAGGGCTTGCCTTTGACGCCGATGGCTTCGCCGATCTTTTCGAGCGCATGTTCCGAAAGACGACGATAAGTGGTGAGCTTGCCACCGAACACATTGAGAAGTGGCGCTCCGCCCTCCCCGAGGCCGACCGTATCCAGCTTCAGTACATAGTCGCGGGTTGCCTCCTGCGCTTTCGAGGCGCCGTCGTCGAACAGCGGCCGCACGGCCGAATAGGTCCAGACGATATCTTCCTTGCGCACCGGCTCCTTGAAATACTCGCTCGCCGCCTTGCAGAGATAGTTGGTTTCCTCTTCGGAGATCCGAACGTCCTTCGGATCCTCCTTGAAGTCGCGATCGGTCGTGCCGATCAGCGTGAAATCCTCTTCGTAAGGGATAGCAAAAATGATCCGGTTGTCCGGGTTCTGGAAGAAATAGGCGCGAGGGTCGTCGAACTTCTTCTTGACGACGATATGGCTGCCCTGAACCAGCCGGACATGGTGCGCTTCGTTTTCGCCGAAGGCGGAGCGGATCACCTGGTCCACCCACGGGCCGGCGGCATTGACCAGCATACGAGACTTGTGGGTCTGACTGGAGCCGGTGACCGTGCTTCGGGTAACAATCGTCCAAATGCCTTCTTCGCGCCGCGCCGAAACGACTTTCGTGCGCGGAAGGATCAAGGCCCCCTTGTCGGCAGCGTCACGGGCGTTCAGCACCACCATCCGCGCGTCGTCAACCCAGCCATCGGAGTATTCGAAGGCCTTCGTAAACAGCGATTTCAAAGGCTTTCCGGCCGGATCCTTGCGCATATCAAGCGTTGCCGTCGGCGGCAGGAGCTTGCGGCCACCCAGGTGATCGTAGAGAAACAACCCCAGCCGGATCAGCCAGGCGGGTCGGACGCCACCCTTGTGATAGGGGAGAACGAAGCGCATCGGCCAGATGATATGCGGTGCCATTGCCCAGAGCACTTCGCGCTCCATGAGAGACTCGCGCACCAGCCGAAATTCATAGTGTTCGAGATAGCGCAGCCCGCCATGGATAAGCTTGGTGGCGCCTGACGACGTGCCTGAGGCAAAATCGTTCATTTCTGCCAAGGCGACCGAATAGCCGCGACCCACAGCATCGCGCGCGATACCGCAACCGTTGATCCCTCCACCGATCACAAAGACGTCGTGAATTGCCTGACTCATTATCCCCTCGCTAAGCCCTGTCCCCTCACAGAGCCCGGCTCGACATGCCGGCAGCGGCAAATCGAAAGCTAACCCCATTAGAGTGAAAATATCTCGAATGTCAAACGAAAGAAGACGCGTGCGTTGCAGCATCCGCGGTGGCTGTTTCGATCAGCGCAACATTCGTCTGATGGCAAAGATCACGGATCAGTTCGGACTGGCAGGCGTCGGTGATGAACGTATGAACCTGGGAGATCTGGGCGATACGAACCGGCGCCGTTCGTTCGAATTTTGTCGAGTCGGCCACGAGGATCACATGCCGGGCGTTGGCAATGATCGCCTGCGCCACTTTCACTTCGCGAAAATCGTAGTCGAGCAGAGCGCCGTCGTGGTCGATGGCCGACGCACCGATGACCGCATAGTCAACCTTGAACTGCCGGATAAAGTCGACGGCCGCCTCGCCGACGATGCCGCCATCAGACTGGCGAACGACACCGCCGGCAATGACGACCTCGATATCGTCGACTACTCTCAACCTGTTGGCAACGTTGATATTATTTGTAATGACCATAAGGTCCTTGTGGGCGGCCAGCGCTTCACCGACGGCCTCCGTCGTGGTCCCGATATTGATGAACAGGGACGCTCCGTCCGGAATGAGGGCTGCCGCAGCCTCGCCGATCGCCTGCTTCTCGACGGCAGCGATCTGGCGGCGCGCTTCATAGCGCATGTTCTCGATGCTGCGCGGAAACGTGGCTCCACCATGGATGCGGTTGAGGACGTCCGCCTCACAGAGATCATTCAAGTCCTTGCGGATCGTCTGCGGCGTGACGGAGAACTGAGTGGCCAGATCCTCCACCAGGACCCGCCCGGTCATCCTCGCCACCTCGACGATCCTTGCCTGCCTGTCCGTCAGATGCATCTCGTCCCCGTGCTTTCGTTTTCTTTCACTTTGAGACAAAAGCCGCGCGCAGGCAACAGCCTTTACGAAGGAGGTCGCTTAAGGACGTTGCCATAGGGTGAAAACGAAAAGAGCCCGCCGCGGGAGGAGGTGCGGCAGGCTCTTCAAAAGACGAGAGCAACGGCTGGGAGGAGGAGTGCCGGTGCTCTGCTGCAGAAGCCTCTGGGAGGAGGAGGGAGGGTTCTGCGTGTCTGACGATTTGGGAGGAGGTAAATCGTTTCGACAAGATGGAAGATACGCTAAACCCGCACATTTTCTAGGCAGAAATTGTCAGGGCAGCCATGTGTCAAACGCATACCTTGCTTCGCCGTCAAAACGAGGGTTCGCCCTACGTCTTTGAAGGGCAAAAAATCACGAAAATAATTTCTGACTAATGGAATAAAATCCGGCCGGCGTTCGTATAAGCAGGTATGGACCCGAACAAACGCTCATTCGACGTGATCGCACAGCTTGCCGCGTTGAGACGCTACGCACGCTCGCTTGCGCGCAACTCTGTCGACGCCGAAGACCTGGTGCATGACGCGCTGGTCAAAGCGTATGAGAAGCGTTCAACCTTCCACTCGGGTGGAAATTTGCGGAACTGGCTGCTCTCGATTGTCCACAACACGCATCTGGACGGTCGCCGCAGCGCCCTTGCCCGTCGTCGCCGCGACGACCTGTTTGCCGATGATGGCTCGACCGCAACCGAGCCGTCCTATCCGGCAGCGCAGGAACATTCGGTTCGCCTGCAGCAGGTTCGCGAGGCTTTCATGACCTTGCCGGAGGATCAGCGCGAAGCGTTGCACCTCGTTGCGGTGGAAGACCTGTCCTATCAGGAAGCCGCCGACACGTTGGGTATTCCAGTCGGCACGCTGATGTCGCGGATATCGAGGGCGCGGGCTCGGCTGCGCAGCATGGAAGATGACAAAGGGCGTGGCGGCCACCTGAAAATCGTAGGAGGCAAAGATGAATGAGACCGGAACGGTCGTCCTGAATGACCTCGACGCCTACGTGGACAACCAGCTCGACGCGGCGGGACGCCTGCGTGTCGAGAACTATCTGTCCAGCCACCCGGAAGACGCCGCACGCGTCATGGCCGATCTCGGAATGCGGACGACGCTGAAGCTCGCTCTCACCGATGACGCCGTGCATGGCAGGACGGAGACCCGCGAGGCGGCGAGACGACTTTCCGCGAGTCTTGAAAGCCGGCGTACCTTTACCGCTCTCAGGCGCGTCGCGGCGATTGCCATGCTTGTTTCGGCAGGATGGTTTGCCAATTCCTCGATCGGTCCGTTTGGTCCAAGCGAAGTCAATGCTTCGGTCCAGCCGCCGGCACTGATCGAAAACGCGGTGAGGGCGCACGAGACGTCACTCGTTCGCGAAAAAATGCCATCCCAGCCGGAAGCAAGGACCTACGACAGGGAGGACATCCGCGCCGCAACGGCAATCGTCATGCCCGAATTGCCAAAGGGCTGGCAGGTGACCGACGTGCAGATCTTTCCCTCGGATTACGGCCCGAGCGTCGAGGCGAGCATGCGCACGGCCGATGGCGTCAGAGTATCGCTCTATGCGGTGCGGCCTGGCCATTTCGCCGTCGAGCCGATCAAGGACATGAATTTGCCGAAGGCCGAAGCGGCCTGGTGGCAGATCGGCGACGTGGCTTACGCCGTGGTGTCGAGCACGACCGATATCGGTCTCGCAGACGAGGCCGAGCTTCTCAAGAATTCCCTTTACTGATCAACAGGAGATTCCGAATGTATGAAAACGACCGGCGCTGGGGCGCCACGACAGCACAATCCGGCGCAGTCTTCGATGAAGGCCTTCGCCAGCACATGCTGCGCATCTACAACTATATGGGGCTTGGCCTCGTCATCACCGGTATCGTCGCCTTCATCGTCGGCACCACGCCGGCGCTTTACGTGCCGATCTTCTCCAGCCCGCTGAAGTGGGTGGTGATGCTGGCGCCGCTTGCCTTCGTCTTCTTCTTCTCGTTCAAGATCCAGTCCATGTCTGCCGCCTCTGCGCAGATGACCTTCTGGGCGTTCTGCGCCGTCATGGGTCTGTCTCTTGCTTCGGTATTCCTTGTATTTACCGGCGCAAGCATCGCCCGCACCTTCTTTATCGCCGCCACCATGTTCGGCGCGACCAGCCTTTACGGCTACGTCACCAAGCGTGACCTCGCCAAGTTCGGCTCGTTCATGATCATGGGTCTGATCGGTGTGATGATCGCTTCGATCGTCAACATCTTCCTCGGCTCCAGCGCGCTGCAGTTTGCCGTGTCGGTGATCGGTATCGTCGTATTCGTCGGCCTGACCGCTTGGGATACCCAGAACATCAAGCAGCAGTATGCAGAAAACTACGATCAGGAAAGCCAGCAGAAAATGGCCGTGATGGGCGCGCTGTCGCTCTACCTGAACTTTGTCAACATCTTCCAGCTGCTGCTCAATTTCACCGGCCAGCGCGAAGAATAGACGACAAGAACAACCGGTTCCGGAACACCTTTCGGACCTTGACCAGCAGGGCGGATCACTCCGCCCTGCTTTTCTGTGACCACGCGAATGACGGCCTGCTGAAGGATATCGACCTGCGACTTCAGATGAAATAGGAATGCGTGGATCGAATTCGTTCAACACGTGTTTACGCGTCTATTCCGGCAGTAAACCGTTCAAGCTTGTTCGGTTGGAAAACCCTCAGACTGGAGTCCGCATGACATCCTCGACCGCCGGTTCGGCCGACAAAGCCGCAGGCCACCGGAAATTTCTTGTCCTGCTCTTGGGCTCGATCGGCGTCGTCTACGGTGATATTGGCACCAGTCCGCTCTACGCGTTCAGGGAGGCGCTGCGACCATTTTCAGAGAATGGCGTCCAGCCCGAACACGTCATCGGTCTCATCTCGCTGATGGTCTGGACCCTGACGATCATCGTCACGTTCAAATACGTCCTGTTCCTGCTTCGCGCCGATAATGACGGCGAAGGCGGCACGCTGTCGCTGCTTGCCCTGTTGATGAAGAAGACAGGCGGCTACATGCCTGTCCTGTTCTTCGCAGGCCTGATCGGTTCGGCTTTGTTCATCGGCGATGCGATGATCACACCCGCACTGTCGGTCATGTCGGCGCTCGAAGGTATGAAGCTTGTGACGCCCGCCTTCTCCGACTATGTCTTGCCGCTCTCAGCCGCGATCATGGTCGGCCTGTTTGCGATCCAGTCCAAGGGCACCGAAGCAGTTGCCAAATTCTTCGGCCCGATCACGGTCGTCTGGTTTCTGGCGATGGCATGGGGTGGCATGATCCATATCGGCGACGATTGGACCATCCTCGAGGCCCTCAACCCCATCAATGCGCTCTGGTTTATCACCCACGCCGGCTGGGCGGGTCTCATCGTGCTCGGCGCGGTATTTCTGACCGTGACGGGCGCGGAAGCCCTTTACGCCGATCTCGGCCATTTCGGTCGCAAGCCGATCAGCGTCGCCTGGTTCATCCTCGTGTTTCCCGCGCTGGCTTTGAATTATCTTGGGCAGGGCGCGTTGGTCCTGAGCAACCCGGCCGCCATCGAGAACCCGTTCTATCTGCTTTATCCGGACTGGGCGTTGCTGCCGATGGTCATTCTGGCGACGATGGCAACCGTCATCGCCAGCCAGGCCGTGATAACGGGCGCGTTTTCGCTTGCCCGCCAGGCTGTGCATCTCGGCTTCCTGCCGCGTTTGATGATCAAGTTCACCTCGGAAACCAATACCGGGCAGATCTATGTTCCGGCCGTGAACATGATTCTGTTCATCGGCGTCCTGGTGCTGATCTTCTCATTCGGCGATTCAGAATCGCTGGCAACCGCCTACGGTATCTCGGTCACCGGCGCGATGGTCGTGACAACGCTGATGTCGTTCCAGTTCTTGCGGGCGGTGCGCGGATACTCGGCCCTCATCGCTGGCGCACTTCTGCTGCCGCTGCTCTTGATCGAAGCGGTGTTCCTTGCCGCAAACCTTCTCAAAATCCACGACGGTGGCTGGGTGCCCGTGGCGCTCGCCTTCTTCATCATGATCCTGATGTGGACCTGGACGAAGGGTTCGAAATACATCAAGGACAAGACCGCCAGGAACGACATCCCGCTGGAAGTCTTTATTCCGATGATCGAGAAGGAATCCGATCATTCGCCGGTCGTGGTTCCCGGCACTGCGATCTTCCTCACCAGCGTCCCCAACCGGACGCCGGCAGTCCTGCTGCACAACATCAAGCACAATCATGTCCTGCACGAACAAAACGTCATCCTGACAATCTGGACGCAGGACAAACCCTACGTTCCCGATCGCGAACGGGTGGAAATGAAACGCATTTCCAAGCGTTTTATCCGCCTCGACATCACCTTCGGCTACATGGACGAGCCAAATGTCACCAGGGCGCTGACGCTCTGTCGGAAGGCGGGCTTCAAGTTCGAGATCATGCAGACCTCGTTCTATCTGGGACGGCGCAACCTGGTCAGCACACCCAATACCGGGTTGCCGGCCTGGCAGGAGCAGATCTACATGGCGCTGGCCGATTTCGCGATCGACCCATCCGCCTATTTCAAGCTACCACCCAACCGTGTCGTCGAGCTGGGAGAGCAGGTAGCGATCTGACCTGATCCCGTTCGTCATCACGCGTACAGTATGCCGCATTGTACTTGCGCCGGGGTGTGCTATCGAAAGATCGAACCCCGTGCACGAGGACGCGATGGGAAGGCTGGTCGGTAAATCGGAACAATGGGCGGTGCGCATTCTATGCGCCATCGCGCTTGTTGTTCTCGGCCTCTCGCATCAGCCGCATGCCCTTGCAGCCACCGGTTTCGATCCGGCTGACTATGCCGAGTATGTGCTGCCGGACGGCACGCTGCCGACGCTCTGCGTCACGTCAAACAGCGATCGGCCTGACCGCGACGGACAACACCACCATAGCCAAGGCGCCAAGACCGACTGCGAAGCCTGCCGTATCAGCGCCGTGGCGATGGTGCCACCCGCGCCGATCCACGCAGAACGGGTATTCCTCGCCCAAGAACTGGCCAAGTATCCGTTCCCGGTGGGCGAGATCACCCGCCAGTTATATCCGCCGAATACCGGTCCCCGAGCACCCCCCTTCGCCTGATGATTATTTGAGCCTCCGCTGCGGCTTTGCCCGCGGCTTGTTCAATGTTGCAGATCGGCACAGTCCCGCCTGCCATCAGGATAATACCGAATGATCATCTTAACTTCCGCCTCACCCGCGGAAAGCGACGCCTCGGGCGTTTCGCTTTACCGCGCCCTATGGCGCTGGCATTTCTTTGCGGGTCTTCTCGCCATTCCCTTCATGCTCAACCTCGCCATCACTGGTGGGCTCTACCTGTTCAAGGACGAAATCAACGATACGTTTTTTGCATATCGCTACCAGGTGGAAGCCGCCGGTTCGCCGCTTTCGCCGGACCGGATCGTCGAAATCGCCGCATCAGCCGTCCCGGGTTCGGTGGCGCGCTCTTACAAGGACCCTGCTTCGGCAACACGGAGCGCCATCGTCACCGTGTCGTCCAAAGCCGGCTCCACGCTCGTCTTCGTCAATCCCTACGATGGCGACGTGCTGGATACGGTCGCGTCCGCCGAAGAGTTCAATCAGGTGGTCAGAAGCATCCACAGCCTCGCCTATTTCGGTACATTTCCCAACATCCTGACAGAGATCGCCGGCGGCTTTGCCATGGTTCTGGTCGCGACCGGGATCTATCTCTGGTGGCCGCGGCGGCAGACCGGCGGTGTGGTGACGGTGCGCGGAAATCCTTCGCGGCGGGTGTTCTGGCGCGACATGCACGCGGTCACCGGCGCTTTCGCAGGGTTGCTGATCTTCTTTCTCGCCGCCACAGGCATGTTCTGGTCGAACACCTGGGGCAGCAATGTCCAGGCCTGGCTCACCAACAAGGGCCTCGGCTATCCCGCAGAGCTTTGGGACAACGTGCCGGTGTCGAAGAAGGTGACGGGCGATGTCGCGCCCAATAGCGGCTGGAGCGTCGAGAAAGCGCCGGTGCCGATGTCGGGTACGATCAGCGGCGAACCGATCGGGCTCGAAAAGGCCGTCTCGATCGCAAAGGATCTCGGTATGGCCTCCGGTTTTGATACGGCGATCCCCCGCACGGAAACGGGCGTCTATACCGCCTCCATCTTTCCTGACGACCTTTCGAAGGAAAGGACGGTCCATATTGATCAGTATTCCGGAACACCGCTGGTCGACATGGGTTATCCGCTCTATCCGGCGCCTGGAAAGGCCGTCGCGTGGGGTGTCAATGTTCATATGGGCCAGGAATGGGGTCGGTTTAACCAGATGCTGATGCTCGCCACCTGCCTTGCGATCGTCTTTACCTGCGTCACCGCTGTCGTCATGTGGTGGAAACGCCGTCCATCCGGCCGCCTTGGCGTCCCGCCGATGCCGCCGAGCCGTTCCGTCTATTTCGGTCTGTGGCTGATCACGCTGGTTTTTGCCATCGCGTTTCCGATGAGCGGGATTGCGATCGTCGCGATGATCGCCTTCGACCAGATCGTCGTCCGCTTCGTTCCGCCGCTCAAACGCGCCTTCGCTTAAAGGAAAACACATGCGTAACACACTCATCGCTTCGCTTGCACTCGCGGCTTTTGTTGCCGCCGCTGGCCAGGCTGCTGCCCATGCCAGCGTCAAATCGACGACCCCAACCGACAAGGCATCCGTTGCATCGCCGAAAGAATTGGACCTGACATTTTCCGAAGCCCTGAACCTGCCGTTCAGCAAGCTTCACCTTCTCGGCCCCGACGGCAAGGAGATCGAGATCGGCAAAGGCGTGCTGAAAGACGCTGACAAGACGCTGACTGCGCCGGTCACCGGGCCGCTCAAGCCCGGCACATATACGGTCAGATGGAATGTGCTTTCGGTCGATGGCCACAAGACCAACGGCACTTACACGTTCACCGTGAAGCCGTGACAACGGCTGAGACCCTCATTGTAGTCTGCCGGTTCGGCTTCTACGCAGGCGCCCTGTTCCTCTGGGGCGCCTCAACCTATATCGCCGGTTTTGTGCCGGACGGTCTACGGCAATCGGTGTGGGCGAAGCTCACACCGATCCGCGGCCTGTCGGTGCTTGTGATAGCGGGTGCGACGGTTGCATCTCTGCCGCTCAACGCCGCCCTTCTCGGCGACGGCTGGCAGGATGCGGCGGATCTCGGCATGCTGTGGACGGTCATAACCCAGACCAGTATCGGCACCGTCTGGATAGTGCAGGCGATTGCTGCAGGCCTGTTGTTTGCGGCCCTTACGCCCTCCTCGCGCTCGAAAATCCTGCCGACGGCGCTGGCGGCTTTGGTCGCTCTCGCCAGCCTTCCGATCTCCGGACACGCAGCCATCCACGATGGATCACTGCGCCTGCTGCACCGGGCAAACGATCTGCTGCACCTTGCTTCAGCCGGGTTCTGGTTCGGGGCGCTGTTACCGGTCGCTCTGCTTCTCCCCGCGCTCAGGGACCAGTCGACGCGACACGATGCCACGACCGCTTTGATCGGCTTTTCCCGGGCAGGTCATGTTGCCGTGGCACTTGTGATCGTGACAGGGCTGTTCAGCACATGGCTCATCGTCGGCGGCCTGCCGCTTAACTGGTCCTTGCCCTATCAGCAGCTGCTTTCGGCCAAGATCCTGATCGTTGCAACCATGGTCGCGCTGGCGATCGTCAACCGTTACGTCTTCGTGCGGCTGCTCGACCGCAGCCCGCTGATGTATCGAAGCCTCGTCTGCGCGACCGTCACGGAAATCGGGCTTAGCCTCGGAGTGCTCGCCCTCGTCGCCTATTTCGGTCGTTTGCAGCCGGTCTAGACGTCAGGCGAACAGGACGCAGACGGGACTGCCGATCTCGAACGGCTCGCCGATGGTCGTCAGCGTCCCGTGTTCCCCATTGATCTCAAAGCAGACCAGCGAGTGGCTGTCCTGGTTGGCGACGATGAGATAGCGACCGGTGGGATCGATGGCGAAATCCCGCGGGGTTCTGCCCATGGTGGGATACCAGCCGAGGGTTCTCAACCCGCCATCGGCCAGAATTTCACAGGCGACGATCGTGTCATGGCCGCGGTTGGAGACATAAAGAAACCTGCCATTCGGATGAATTTTGATCGCCGCGCAGGACGACGTGCCGGCAAAATCGGCCGGCACTGTGCTGGTTTCGGCGAGGAGCGTGAAATTGTCTCCCTCGATGGCATAGGAGCCGACAGAGCACGCGGCCTCATGCGCGACGTAGAGCCTACGACCATCCCGCGAGCAGACGATATGGCGCGGCAGTGAACCGCCGGGCACGTGCAGCACGACATCCGGCTCTGAGCCTATTCCCTGATCGCCGAATGCATATCTGGCGATCTCGTCGGTCCCGAGATCGCAAACGAGAACATCCCGATCGCCAGGCATGACCAAAACCTGGTGCACATGCGGGCCTTCCTGCCTGTCGGTGACGGGGCCGGATCCTGTCCGCTGGATCACCATGACCTCGTCGTCATTAGGAAGACCCTGACGATCAAGACCGTAAGCGACCGCACTTCCGCTGCCGTAATTGGCAACGAACAGCCGCTCCCCTGACCTGTCGAGCGTGACATGACAGGGCGCAGAACCTCTTGCCGAAACTCGCTTCGCCAATTTTAGACCGCCGTCCCCGTCGATCTGCAGCACAACCACGCCCGCCTGCGCCTCGTCGTCGACTTCCTCGACGGCGTAGAGGACGCGTCCATCCTGCCCTTGCGCCAGATAGGTGGGGTTGCGAATCGCTTCAAACGCCGCGACCTCTTCGAATCGCGCTGTTTTTAGATCAAGGGAAAGCAGGCTGACGCCTTTTCCCTTGCCCTCCACATGCGGCATCGATTCCGTGTAGCTGCCTATGATGACGCGCGCCGTCTGAAGATCGTCCATGCTGTCCTCACCCTATCGCCATCAGGCTCGCGTTGCCGCCAGCGGCCGCCGTATTCACGGAGAGCGACACTTCTTCAAGCAGCCAGTTCAGGCAATAGGGCTCATCCATGCCGGCGATGTCAGCTGAGGAAGCCGCCTGCGTCAGCACCAGCGGGCCGGGAAGGCTGGCAATACGGCGCGAGACGGAGATCAGGCTATTGCGGTCGCCTTCCAGCAAGGCACCGGCATAGGGTCCATGGCTTGCCCAATCGGAAGACCAGATGATCCGGGCAGCGATTTCGGCCGGCAGATCGGAGAACTTACTCTGAAGGCCGGAGTCCGTGTCGATGGTGACGCTGTTGCCGGTTGCGAGCGCGGCACCCAGTTGGGAAACGAGACCCGCCTCTGTCTGCGGTACGAGCAGGATGCGACCGCGCGGATGCAGACTATAGGTGTTGCGCTCACCGACGGGCCCCGGAAGTTCCTGCGACATGCCGAGAGCGGATTCGCCACCCAGTTCGCGGATCGCTTCGGCGTCCTCGGTTTTGCCCTTGGCGCGCAGCCATTCGGCCAGCAACGAGATCGCCGGATCGACATGAACGGAACTGTGGCGCGGCGGCACCGGCGGCTGCTGCAGGAGGCGTCCGAGATAGAGCGGGCCGCCGGCCTTGGGCCCCGTGCCCGAGAGGCCGCGTCCGCCGAACGGCTGCACGCCGACGACGGCACCGATGACGTTGCGGTTGACGTAGATATTGCCGGCCCGCACGCGGCTCGTCACATGCGCAATCGTTTCGTCGAGACGCGTGTGGAGGCCGAATGTCAGTCCGTAGCCGGTGGCGTTGATATCGTCGATCAGCCTGTCGAGATCTTCACGGCGATAGCGGATGACGTGGAGGACAGGTCCGAACACTTCCCTCTCAAGGTCGGAAAGGCTGTCCAGCTCGATGATCGTCGGCGCGACGAAGGTTCCGGCAGCCGTTGCAGCGGGGATGGCGACCTGCTCAATGCGCCGGCCCTTGGCGCGCATCGCATCGATGTGGCCGTCGATAACACCCTTCGCTTCGGCTGTGATGACCGGCCCGATATCGATCTTCAGCTGGTCGGTGCGCCCGACGGTCAGTTCGGCCAGGGCGCCGCGGAGCATGGTCATCACGCGGTCCGCTATGTCTTCCTGCAGGCACAGGACACGGAGGGCCGAGCAACGCTGACCGGCGCTGTCGAAGGCGGACGCGATGACATCGCCGACCACCTGTTCGGCCAGAGCCGAGGAATCGACGATCATTGCGTTCTGGCCGCCCGTTTCGGCAATCAGCGGGATCGGCTTTCCGGCGTTCGACAGCCGGCCGGCAAGCTCGGCCTGGATCAGGCGAGCGACGTCGGTTGAACCGGTAAACATCACTCCTTGTGTTTCGGGGGCGGCCACGAGTGCTGCGCCGATCTTTCCATCACCCGGCAAAAGCTGAAGCGCGCCGCGTGGTACGCCGGCCTGATAGAGAAGTTTCACGCCTGCCGCTGCGATCAACGGCGTTTCCTCAGCGGGCTTTGCCAGCACGCTATTGCCGGCAACGAGAGCGGCCGCGATCTGTCCGGTAAAGATTGCCAGCGGGAAGTTCCACGGGCTGATGCAGACCACCGGCCCGAGCGCCTTGTGCCCCGGCCCCAGCGTGCGCTTGGCCTGTTCCGCATAATAGCGCAGGAAATCGATCGCCTCGCGCACTTCGGCAATCGCGTTCGGCAGGGATTTCCCGGCCTCGCGCATGATCAGGCCAAGAAGGGACGGCATGCTTTCCTGCATGGCATCGGCAGCCCTTTCGAGGCAGGCAGCCCGTTCCTGCGGCGCAACGGACTGCCACTCGGCAAAGGCTTCCTGTGCGAGAGACGCTGCCTTTTGCGCATCCTCCACGCTTGCTTCGGTGACTGAGCCGACCACATCCGAATGGTCAGCCGGATTGAGCACCGGCCGCGTTTCACCTGATGAAGTTCCATCGCCAAGTTCTGGAGCGGCTGTGAAGGGAGCCCGGGCGCCTTCCTGAAACACGGACGCGAGGGAGGCAAGCGTCGTTTCGTTGGCGAGATCGAACCCCAGGGAGTTCTGTCGGTCCTTGCCGAACAGGTCGGCAGGCAGAGCGATCTGATCGTGTTTTCCGCCGGAAACGGACATGCCGCGAACGACGGCGGTCGGATCGGCAATCAGCTCGTCGACGGACACCTGGTCATCGCCGATCCGGTTCACGAAGGATGAATTGGCGCCGTTTTCCAGGAGACGGCGGACGAGATAGGCGAGAAGCGTTTCGTGGGTTCCAACAGGCGCATAGATGCGGGCCGGCCGGTTGAGCTTTGCCTGACCGACGACCTCTTCATAGAGCGGCTCGCCCATGCCGTGCAGGCACTGGAACTCGTAATCGCCAACCTTGAAATCAGGTCCGGCCAGCTGATAGATCGTGGCAAGCGTCTGGGCGTTGTGTGATGCAAATTGCGGAAAGACGGCGTCGCGTGCGTCGAGCAGTTTCCGGGCGCAGGCGATGTAGGAGACATCCGTGTGCACCTTGCGGGTAAAGACCGGGAAGTCTTCGAGGCCTTCGATCTGCGCCTTCTTGATTTCCGCATCCCAATAGGCGCCCTTGACCAGACGCAGCATGATGCGGCGGTTGGAACGGCGTGCGAGGTCGATGATGAAATCAAGCACGAACGGGCATCGCTTGCCATAGGCCTGCACCACGAAGCCGATGCCGTCCCAGCCGGAAAGAGCAGGGTCGAAGCAGAGGTCCTCCAGAAGATCGAGCGACAGTTCGAGGCGATCGGCCTCCTCCGCATCGATGTTCAGACCAATATTGTAGGACTTGGCAATGGCGGCCAGCGCCTTCACGCGCGGCAGAAGTTCTTCCATGACGCGGCCAGCCTGGGCGCGGGTATAGCGCGGATGAAGTGCCGAGAGCTTGATGGAAATGCCAGGGCCGTTGTAGATCCCGCGTCCGGCAGAGGCCTTGCCGATCGCATGGATCGCCTTCTCGTAATCCTTGTAATAGCGCTCCGCGTCCTCTCCTGTCGTCGCTGCCTCGCCAAGCATGTCGTAGGAATAGCGAAAGCCCTTCTGCTCCATGGTCCGCGAGCGGCGCAGTGCTTCCTCGATCGTCTCACCGGTGACGAACTGCTCGCCCATCATCCGCATCGCCATATCGACGCCGCGGCGGATGACCGGTTCGCCACAGCGGGCGATCAGACGCGTCAAGGCCGCGGAAAGGCTGCGGTCGCTGACGGTCGAGGTCAGTTTGCCGGTCACGACGAGTCCCCAGGTCGCCGCGTTGACGAAGAGCGAACGGCCCTCGCCCACATGCGACTTCCAATTTCCGCCGGAAATCTTGTCGCGGATCAGCGCATCACGCGTCGCCATATCCGGAATGCGCAGCAGCGCCTCAGCCAGGCACATCAGGGCAATGCCTTCCTGGCTGGAAAGCGAGTATTCCTGCACAAGCGCTTCGACGCCCGACCCCTTGGCCTTGCGGCGCAGCGCGACAATCAGATCGCGCGCTGTCGAACGGACTTTGTCAGCGAGGTCGGCGGGCAGTGTTGCCTGCTCGAGAAGCGGCAGCACACTGTCGATTTCAGGTCTGCGATAGGCCGCTGTGATGGCCTTGCGCAAATCGGACTGCGGCCGGATCGGCGGGGCGAAATCTTCAAAGGGCATGGTCTCCAAAGAGCCAGGCAAGAATGTGTTGTGTTCCATCGCAGATGCCATTGTTCCGCCTCCCGAATATCAAGCCAATCTAGCGGATCAGCGACGATCCCGCGATGCGAGAAAAATAATCGAATCTGCTCTATATAGCTTCTCTGAAAATGGGTAGAATTTGGAGAAATTCACCACGTTTCGGGAGGATGACAGAGAAAATGGAGAGGAAGAGCGATACACCTGGGGATATCGACCACTTCGACCGGAAGATCATGGATGTCCTTGTCGGCGATGGCCGCGTCTCGGTGACGGATCTTGCCGACAAAGTCGGCTTGTCCAAGACTCCGGTGAATGCGCGCCTGAAAAGGCTGATGCAGGATGGCTTCATTCTCGGCTTCCGCGCCGTTCTCAACCCGAAGAAACTCGGCCTCGACCATGTGGCTTTCGCAGAGGTGAAACTGTCCGATACGCGCGAAACGGCACTCAACGCGTTTAACGCAGCAGTATGGCGAATTCCCGAGGTCGAGGAGTGCCACATGATAGCCGGACGTTTCGATTACCTCCTGAAGATTCGCACACCCAACATCCGCCGCTATCGCGAAGTGCTTGGCGAAAAAATCTCCAGTCTGCCATTTGTGGCAAGCACCTCAACCTCGGTTGCCATGGAGGCGGTGAAGGAACGATAGGTCCAAGACCACTGGTCAGAGTTGAGGCGGCAGCTTTCCGTTCAACATGTCGAGCAGCCTGACCCAATTGGCACGATGCCGGTTACCGGGACCATCCTGCGCCCAACCCAAGACCCTCTTGACGCCCCCGTTGTCCTGATAGCTGAAGGCCCGGCTGCTGTGCAGAGACAACACGAGTTTTTCGACGTCCTCGGCATGGAGCGTAACCTGTTCGCCCGAATGGTTGGGATCGCGAAACGTCATCGAGCCGGGCAGCAGCCAGTGCGTTCCGATGCCTCCATTGCTCGAAAAAACCGGCGGTATCACGATGTCATGAAAGTAGATCTTGCTGCAGTGGGTCGTTTCGTAGAGCGTTTTGAGGTCGGCGCGCAGTTCCGCTTCCATGCCGAGCCCGAGCTGTCCACCGGCTCCAAGGACAGAGTCGAAACCGAAACTTTCGCTATAGGGCCCCGCGAGAGCGGAAACATCCGCGACGATGACGTGGAGCGGGGCGAACCTTGGCGAATTGCCGCCTCCACAAGATTTGGGTTCTCGTCTCGCCGCATCGCGCAAGGCACGATACATGGTCACGGTACCGCGATTCTCGACCGTCCCGCCGTCCGTCACCCAATAACGTTTGGCAGTGCCGCTGCTCGGCATGATATCCACGGCGGCATCCGGAAACACAGGGGGGAAATTGGCGCTCAATGCTGCGGCCCGTGACACGGAGACGTCAGGTTCGTCGATGGTGACGATTTCCATCCCGGGCGACGTGTTTGCCTGCATCGTCTGTGTCGATCCGATGTTGGTCAGCACAAGCCGCCCGCCCGCGCCCGCGCCATCCAGCAACCCCTGGCACCGGCTGGCCTGTTCCGGCAGCGAATACCCGTCGCCTCGGCGGCACGGATTTCCAGGATCGGGATAGGATCCGACGATCGACGAATTCAGCATCAATCCAAACGAGACGTCGCCCATCTTTCCCGCCCCCATTCGGCAGACGAAGGATTCCGCCAGGATATGGCCGAGTTTAGAGCGGGCTGGTGCAAGGCCGCTCACAGAACCATCGGGCACCGCCGGCTCGCCGCATGTAAAACGTCTCCACTGAAAGCGACCGAATGTGATCCGCAGGTCGCTGGCGCGATTGATGACATCTTCAATATAAGGATGCGCCATTTCCCGCGAATAGCGCTCCCAAGCCATGAAGCCGACGCCACCGCGGGAGCGCAGTTCCGCCTCGTGTAAGCCAAAATACGCAAGCGCAGCGCTCCCGCCGGAAACGCCGCTCGCCATCACCACGTCGCAGACATGTCCCGCCTCCGCCAAGCCCCTCAGCAACGAGGCGGTATAGATCGCAGCGCGTGTACCACCTCCGGAAGCCGCGATGGCGATGCGAGGCATGCCCGCTTTCAGAGGTGAGCAGTCGCCATTTTCATAATCCTGGTTCTTCATGAACGCGAGAGCATCGCGACCGCCCCCACCCTCGGCATGGACTGTGAGCTCCGGCGGTTGCACCGCGTAATAGAACGTCAGGACAATCGGCCCGACAATCAGGCCAAAGGCCAACGTTCCGACGATGACCGGATAGATCACCGCCGCCCGCTCGAAATTGCGCAGGCTCGCCAGCAGATCGTCTGCCTTTATTATGTCGCGGGAGCGAAGCTCGATCTGGCGCCGGAACTGACCGATCAGCTCCGCGGGCGTCATGAACTGGAGCGCCGTGCCGCCGCCGGCATACCCGTCTTCGTAGTGACCCCGCAGCTTCAAGCGGCCGGCGCCATGCAGGCTGATCGTGCGACCTTCGCTTTCGACGCGGCTGAGTGTCGGATCACCGTGGTAGGGATAGGCGACCGATATGGCGGTGCGCCAGTCGGGCTTGAGTGTGAGCATGCGCATGAGCCTGCGGGCAACGAACTGGTCGGTCCAAAATCCGTAATACCAGGCGCACGCATAAGAAAGCAGGATGTAAAGCATCAGGACCGGGTTGCCATAACCCGTGCTGCCGCCATTGAAGAGGTACGTGATGAAATGTATTTCCGCGAGCCGTGCCCCGGCGACGGCAATGACGAGAATGGAAATCACGCGCTGCGGACCGATGAAAACCATCCGGCCCAGCGTCTTCAGGATTTCCATCAGCCGCTCGAAGAGAATGCCGAGGAAAAGCAAGATCCACATGATCCCGCCGACGAAAAGGAAAGTTGGGGCAAGAAGATGGTCGGGTACGAACAGGGTCAGCAGCGACCCGGGCAGAAGGAGTTCTACCGGATAGCGAACCGGAGCGATTGCCAAGGCGGAAAAGAAGGCAGCTTTCGCCCCGCCCCCCCACGAAACTGTAGCGATCCTTGGGAAGAAACAGCTCCACCTCTGGCAGGGCATCGGCCAATCCTCCATCGGCTGTCGACCTGAATAGCGCTGCGGCAAAACCGAATGCAGCAGCAAGCGCGACGGTCATCGCAAGAACGACGGCCACGCCCACGTGCAGTCGGGGTGCGGCGACCATCTCTCCGTAGACCTCGGGCAGAGAACTCCACAACAGCAATGCCAGCATCGCAACCAGACATGTCAGTTGCCCGGTCAGCAGATAGTTGTTGGCGACTTGGCGACGCTCGGCAAGAGCGTTGAGACCCAGAAAAAGCACAAGTCCGATCACCAGCAGAATGAGGTTCGGCCAATCGGTTTCCATGGTGGGGCCAAGTGCCAGCATGACGGTCAGCACCAGAAACAGCGCCGGCGCGTACCAGGGATAACGGTCCGGGGCGAGCAGTTTCCAGTAGGCGCGTCGCCTCGTCGGAAGCGGCCGGTTGGCCCACGCATCCAGACGTCGCCAGCCGCGAACGAAATCCGCAACCCTGTCGTTCAGCCAAGGATAGGCTTGCCGAACGAGAGACCGGCCGCGTGGTTGAACCTGCGTCATCACGCCATCTCCCCCTGTGGTGGCGAAAGCAAAACGTCGGCCGCCTTCTCGGCGATCATGTAGACCGCGCAGGCGAGGAAATAGCCGGGAATGCGGGGAAAGACCGACGCATCCACGATCCGCAACCCATCGACGCCATGCACCTTGAACCGGCTGTCCGTCACGCCGCCGCTGTCACGCGGCCCGATGGCGCAGGTCCCGCAGGCGTGGTGACCCCATGCGTTTTCGGCCACGTAGTTGCGCAGTGCTTCGTCGCTGTCGCGCCAGCGGCCGGGCTCTTCCTCTTCGGCAACGAGGTCGTCCATCCCTTCGGCAACTTTGCGCACGAAACGGACGCCCTTTACCATCGCATCGAGATCGCGACGGTAATCACCGCTGCCTTCGGCAAACGAATGGAACTGGATGTCCGGGTCTGTCCGCCAGTCCGAAGATCGCAGCCTCACTGTACCGGCTCGGTTTTCCGTATAGGCCTTCAGCACGACCCAGCTCAGATAGTCTTTCTTTCTGATCCGCTGCGAATAGCCTTTGTAGTAGCCGCGGAAATCACCCAGCAGCGAAAAGCAGTGGAGATCAGGCTCGTTCAGGCTGTCGCGCGATTTGAGCGCCATGGAAAACAACAGGCCGTTGCTTGTGTAGTTGCCAAGACGAAAGCGCCGCCACTTGCGGTATTCTGCGTCACGGATCGAATAGGCTGCGTTTTTAAGCGTCGCCCAGGGCTTGTTCATGCGGCTGACGACGCCGATCTCATATCGGTCCTGCAGATTGCAGCCAACGCCCGGCAGATTTTCGACGACAGCAATCTCGTGTCGAGCGAGATGAGCGGCATCGCCAATTCCCGACAGCATCAGGATCTTCGGCGATGCGAAAGCGCCGGCTGCGAGGATGACCTCTCGCCGCGCCTCAACGAAGAGTTCGTTGCCGTTCGCATCGATCGCGTGGACGCCCACGGCGCGCCTATCCTCAATCGCAATACGCGCCACCGCTGTTCTCAGCCGGATATCGAGCCTGCCGGGATACCTTGCCTTGACGTCGAGCAACCGTTCGCGCGGCCCATGCCGCACATGCCTGCGGGTGGAAAGGGGCGCGATGCGGATGCCGCTTGCAAAGGGGTTCCAGACCCGGTGCGCATTCGGATCGGTTTCCGCCGTCTCCCATTGCGTCCCGGAATGACCGAAGGCATCAGCTGCCGCGCGCACACAGCGCAGAAGCGAGCTCAACAGCAGGCGGTCGCGGATTGGTCTCAGCGGAAAAACCAGTTCCGTTTGCATCCAGCCCCACCAGCCGTGTCCGGTCGGATTGAGACCGGTGAGGAAGGAAAGCCAGCGCCAGAAGAAGATGCGGTAGCGGCAGCGTTCGATCCGTTCGAAATAGGTCTGCATATGCGGAGCCCGCCAGCTCTCGTCGCCTGTGAGGTCGCGGATATGGTTCCAGTCGCAGGCATTCGGTTTGACGATGATCATCGCATGATGGGCACTGCAGCCACCCAGCCCCTGTGCACGGGGATAGAGAATTCCGCCCTTTTCATCGCAGTACCGCCAGTCGCGTTTCTGCACGGCCGTATCCTCATAATGCCTGACATAGTAATCACGCGCCAAACCCTCGTGTTCGGACGCGAAGGCATGGAACGCCGGCACTTTATAAGCATCGGCCAGAGGCATATCGGGGTCGTCATCTGCAACCGCATCACTGTACGGCCGTTCGGCGAGCGGATCACCACCAGCTTCGATCACCAGAACGGTGCACCCCGCCTCCACAAGCCGCGCAGCCACGACCGCCCCACCCGCACCGGCGCCAATCACGATGTAGTCGTGGGTCGCTTCGCTCCCTGCCATGTCAAAGCTGCTTCAGAAATGAAATCAATGCGTCCTTGTCCGCCTGCGACAGATCCGAGCCGAAGGCATGTCCCGCATTGACGACGTAATCGGGGCACTTGCTGAGGGTCACGAGCCGATCGATCAGGCCGGTCTCGCGCACGACCGTCTCGGAATGGCTCCGCACCGCCGGGTCGGCCAGTTCCTGCGCGGAGCATTGCCCGCCCAGCTCTGCGAAGGCCGAAACCAGGCCGGGACCATTGGTGATCAGCCGCTTGTAAACGGGCCAGGCATCTTCGTCATGATCCGGCAAAAGCTTGGTATTGACCAGCGCATTGACCGGAAATCCCGACGGGAAGGGCCCGAGTGCAATCGATCCATCATCCTTGAACGCCCAGGGCGCAATGCGGCTGAGCAAGCCGCTAAAGGGGCGGATCTGATCCGGCACGAAGCCTTTTGGGATGATCAGGCAGGAAGGAGCGCTGGTACGATAGATATAGCCTGGCACGGCCTCTTCGGTCGCTTTGTCCATCCGCCGCGTTTCCGGTGAAAGCATCTGCCGGATCGACGTGTCGAAGGCCGAAAGCCGGTTTTCGATACAGGGCATGTAGGGGTCTTTGGGATCCGCAGCCGGGCAGGCGCTGGGAGATCGTGGGTAGTTTCCGTTGCCGGAGTTCGCCTGCGTACCGGACGTCCCAACCGGCCCGCTTTCCGTATCCTTGCCATAACGCGGATAGGAATAGGGGATCTCGTGCCCGACGGAATTATTGAGGAGATAGGGCGCCGTCGACCAGAGGCTGATCAGCGAAGGCGGTCGCAAATAGCCGCGTCCGTTACCCGGTGATTGCATCGGCGTTGCTGCACCCGAAACCGGATGGTGCACCGTCACTTCCTTCGGTGCAGGCAGGGTTTTGTATGTCGACGAGGTGAAGTTATCCCAGATATCGCCGGCCAGGCCATTGGTGGCGATGGCACTGCACGCATTGGTGCGCACCAGATCGATCGGCACCCTTCGTTCATTTGACAGATAGTTGTCGACGAGAAAGTCCGGTTTCTCGGCCTGCGCACGCATCAATTGTTTGAACTGCGCCGATTGTGCCCATGCCCAGTAGCGGTCCCAGCATTCACGGTACTGCGGCCCCGCGCCGCCGCCCTCGCAGATCCCCTCGCCAACGCCGAATTCGGCCGGAGCCTTGGGTTGTTTGCTCGAATGGCACGCCGCGCAGTTTTCAGCGAAGACATCACGACCACGGGCTACCTGCTGCTGATCCAGCGCGGCCAGCAGCTCCTTTCCGCCCGGCGCGTCCTTGAGGAGATCGGAGCGACCGGTGACGAGAAAAAAGATCGCCATGTCGGCCGTCATCGTCTCGGTCGCCTGCCAATAGACGGAGTTCTTCTGCGCATCCGGAACGCGGATTGGCGATATCTTCTGGCCACCCAGGAAGGGGCGGAAGTGCAGAAGCCACTCTTCGCTGAACAGCCCGATGTTCAAGTAAACACGGTTGAGCGCCCCAAGCGTGCCGACGGAGTCAGACCCATCCTTCAGCACCCGCATCGAAGCAGACTTGCCGTCCCGCTTGTTGAAGAAGGCATGCAGTGCCGCGGTCTGCGAGTAATCCTGAAACTGCTTGTTCGCCAGCTCGTCGCCGGTCAAATTTTCCCAGCCCGTACCGGATGCAACTCCAAGGCGCGCTACTGTCTCATAGACCGCATTCATCGTGCGAGGGTTGTTGATGTAATCGCTCGAAACGAGCGAGGTATCCAGCGACCCCGGCGGATTGGTGTGGAACAGCTGGAAAAGGAAATTGCCTTCGTTCGAGGTCGGCTTATCGTCCTCGCCGCGCGGTTGCGTGTTCCAGAAGAAGATCCGGTCCACCCAGAAGTACTGCGCTCCCGGGTTCGAGGTGATCTGCGAAAACTGCGGCCTTTCCACATCCGCCGGCGGCGTGATCGGGTTCGGTCCGACATGGCAGAACGCGCAGGACATGCCGACGCGGTACGGACGCACCAGATCCTTGTCGTTGTAGTAGGAAGGGTCGTTATAGTAGCGGTCGGGGTCCCACTTTTTCGAGGCCTTCAAGTCGAAATCCGGGTTGGGAAACAGGCGCAGCCCCATGACGCCGGTCGGTTCCCCGTAATAGGAGCCGACCGGCAGGGTCACCTCCCGGGCTTCAAACTCAACCGGTTTACCCCGCGCACCCACTTCCACGCCTGGGTATCGCCTGTCCGCGTCCGGATTGCCGCCGAACGGATCGGGAGGCGTGTCAGTCCGGCGCTGGTCGAGCCACAATCCGAAGTGTTTCGGGTCCGGTCCCGTCGCCTCATCGAAGCCCGGCTCATTGACGAGCCCGAGATACCGAAAGCGATTGTCGCGGCCATAGGCCTGGCTCGGATGCGAGGAAACCGTCTTCAGAAGATCAAATGCTCCGATCGTGTTGCGCGCGGCAAAATCCCAGAAGCGATCATTGCCGCCGGTCCAGACAATCCAGGCATTCTGACCGCGGATTGCCGCCTGTCGGATCGCCTCGGGGTCAAGCCCCGTCGCGCCTGCAATCTGGCGGATTTCCTGCGGGTACTCCCCTCCCTCAATCCCCTTGAGGAGACCCTTGTCCATCTCGGCGAAATAGGGCTCGGTTGCGGCTGGCAGACTGGAAACGTCGCGCCGCGCAAACTTGGCCTCGTCCTCGACCTTGCCGAACTGATCGGATGGCGGCTGGATGAGCGACCAGACGACGAAGCCGGCCACGAACAGAACGATCACCACCAAAGCGGCAGCGGTCGTGACCAGCCAGAAGAGGAAACGCTTCGCTTTCTTGGTCCAACCGTGCATGCGTCCCCCTCCCCGGTTTCAAAGTGTCTTCAGATAGGCGAGCAAATTGTCCTTTTCGGCCTGCGGCAGGTCCGTGCCCCAGAGATGGCCGCCATTGCCGTTGCCCGGCAGGCTCGTGTCATAGAGAAACCCGCCCGTTTCCGGTTGCTCGGCGCTGACGAAACCCCCGTTCACCGTGTCCACGAGATCGGAGCCGCGATAAAACTGCTTCGGCCTCTGTTCCGGAGATTTGAGGAGATCGGCAAGCGTCGGAACGCTGCCATTGTGGAGATATGGCCCGCGCAACCACAGGCCCGCCATATCGACGGCCACGTAGCCTTCCGCCTTCTGAAAATGCGTGAACCCCCACCGGTAGCCAGTCTCGTAATCGGCATATCGGGACTTCGCCGCGGGGCTCCACATGTCGATGCGATGCCGATCCGTTCCGAGTTCGACAATCGGGATCGGAGATCGGTAGCGCGCACCGTTCGTGTCATGGCAAACGGCACACTGCGCCTGGTAGATCCCCTGCCCCGCATCGACGGCGGAGGCGTCAACCCGAAGGGGATCGTTCGTCTCACGACTACTCTTGAACGGCGAAGGCGGCGGCCGCTGCACCGAGGTGAAGGCGATCATCCGGTCGAGGTTTTCCTGGGTCCGCAGAAAGGTTTTGGAACTCATGCCATCGCCGATGGCGCCCGATACCGCGGTTTCGCGCACATCCGTTTGCAACCCGTCCCAATGAAGCGAGAAGGTGCGAATGTTCGTCGGGGCAAGCTCGCTCATGTTCCACAGCGGCATCATGTCGGAATTGCCGATCGTGCCGTCGTCCGGGAGCTCGAGGTTCTGGAATTTGACGGGGTTGAAAGGATCGATGCGGCCCGGGCCCCAGTCGGGTCGAGTGTCCTGCCAAGCGAACCGCCGCGCCTGATCCTGAAATGCCTTGCGCGTTGCCGGGATCAGAACGAAACGGTAGAGCAACCTCTCATAAAGCGGCATGTCGTAGATCGTGGTGATTTCCCGCATCACCCGGTCCGCGGTGAAGCGGGCATCGGCACCGACCTTGATCAGGAAGCGGATATAGGCCTGCGGATCAACGCGCGTTCCGGCACCGGCCGAGACCAGCACGCGAGGCTCATCGGGTTTAAGCCGGTAGCTGCCCTGGTGGCAGAAGGCACAGTTGGGCGAGACGCGATCGATGACACCCAGTGTCGTCACCGAAAAGCCGATCGGCACCTTGTCTCCGGCACGCCAGTACATGCCGAAGGCACCGTAGCCATCCTTGCCGTTCGGCACATGCTCCGGAAAGAGCTGCGGCAGCACGCGCCAGATCCAGTAGGGCAGGCCCTGAACCTCTTCATTGCCGATCGAGCCGTGATTGAAAAGCCGGGCGAGATCCTCCGTACGAGGGGCGGCAACCGGGCGGAAAAGAAGAAGATAAACGGAAAGCGCACCCGCCACGACGACGACCAGCAGCGCCAGAAGCCCTTTCCAGAACAGCCGGGTTTTGCGCACACTCATGAGCGGCCCCCGTCGGCGAGTTCCTGTTCAAGGCGACTGATTTTGAGGAGGCAGATCAGCGTCGGGATCGCCACCGAACCATCGAGAAGGACACCGGTGATATAGCCGATCGGCTGGTCGAACACCGTCACGGCAAGGAGGAAGAACACGACGCCGGCTGTGCGCGATGGAAAGACCTGCAGCCAGGCAAAGATCCGGTAGCGGTCGATATCGATCGACGCGGGAATATAGAAGATGGAGAGAATACCAAGCAGGAGGCCCGCGAACTGCGCCCAGATCACCTGGTTAACGACGATGCCGAACAGGGAAAGCAGCCATTCCGGGCAGAAGATCAGAGGCAGCACGAAACATAGGTTCAGGATCACGCCGATCCATACGACGATGGCGTGACGGGCCTTCCAGGTGCTGAGCGAGCGGGTCCTGATCATAGCGTCTTCATGTATTCGACGAGGGCATCCTTATCGGCTCCGGAAAGCTCCGTGCCGTACGCTTTGCCCTCGTGTCCGCGGTTGGAATTGCCGGTTTTTGAGGTGTCATAGAGAAACAGCTGATCGCCCGGTGCCGCATCGTCGGATCGATATCCGACCCGTGCCAGGTCGAGCACCTCGCTGCCGCGATACCACCGGGCCGGCCGCTGCGACGAGGGTTCGAGCAGATC
>Ga0213835_100203_pt1 | contig 70782 bp, 70 predicted proteins | sample SWPATP01_FD_160576 | JGI IMG/M metagenome (GOLD analysis project Ga0213835, IMG submission 160576) | Coastal seawater microbial communities from Marineland, Florida, United States - SWPA TP0 #1 | ecosystem: Environmental > Aquatic > Marine > Coastal | place: USA: Florida | collected 2016-08-05 | reverse complement strand
GTCAGAAGCGGCCACCCAATGAATCACCCGAAAATCGAAAACTGACGCACCAGAGAGCGAATATGGTAGGGTGCGTCAGAAGCGGCCACCCAATGAATCACCCGAAAATCGAAAACTGACGCACCAGAGAGCGAATATGGTAGGGTGCGTCAGAAGCGGCCACCCAATGAATCACCCGAAAATCGAAAACTGACGCACCAGGATAAGCCATTATTAATTATCGATTACTCAGTTAGGTCGCGCTGAGATGTACAATGTCGGCAGTAGAGATTTGTGGAGCTAAAGATGCTGGCATACATCCTAGCGATCGCAGTTGGCTTAGGGAGCTTTACCCTATACATGGCTGCTTTCTTCTTTCCAGAGGTTCATCGCAAAAGTGACTTTATCTGGAGTGGTGTGGGTTTATTCTATGCCCTAATTCTATGGGTGTGTGTGGCACGCTTCACCGGGGCAATTTTGTTGGGCCAAACTGCTAGTGTCGCCCTGTTGGGTTGGTTAGGTTGGCAGACCCTCTTATTGCGTCGGGAAGTGACACCAGCTCATTTACAAACCCCCCTCCCAACCCCTGTCAAACAGAAGGTCTCAGGCTTATTTAGCAGCCGTAGCGTTAAAAAATCTACCACCCCTAAACCATCATCTAAAAAGGCTAAAAAGGCTTCTGAACCCCCAACCCCCGCCGCCACTCCGGTTACACCAGAAGAAGTAAAACCCTTAACTGAACCTGTGGCGGAACCTGTGGCGGAACCTGTGGCGGAACCTGTGGCGGAACCTGTGGCGGAACCTGTGGCGGAACCTGTGGCGGAACCTGTAGCTACTACAGAAGAAGCAGAAGCGCCAGCAGAACCATCCCCTGTGGTGGCGGAGACTGAAGCGGTTGCGCCAGTAGTTGAACCAGAAACTATCACCGAGGAACCAGAATTAGCAGTTTCTGAGCTAGAAGTGGCCGAAGTTGCACCCGAACCCACCACAACAGCGGAAGCGGAAACCCCCACGGCTGAGGAAGTATCCGAGACAGTATCCGAGACAGTATCGGAGGAAGTATCGAAGGCGGAGGAAACCCCAACAGAGGAGGTGACAGAAACTCCAGAGGTAACCAAACCTGAGCCGGTAGAATCTGCTAAAGTGCCGGAAGATCAACCTAGTGAACCTAAGAAATCCAAAGGATTAGGTGGCTTGTTGGCTGGTTTAAAAGGCATATTTGGCGATCGCAAAAAGAAAGAACCCGCCAAAACTAAAGCCCCCGATACTTCTAAGGACAACCCGAAAGCTCCAGAAACACAAGGGGATGCTTCTGATTGGGATGACAATGATGAGAGTTGGGAAACCGACACTGATAATGCTTCTCCCTCTGAGGCGGAAAAAACTAACTCCCCCGATACACCAGAAGCTGGTCAAGTTTCAACCCCAGATATAGAATCTGATCATAGTGGTGCTACTGCTGACCCAGTGTCAACGGTGGAACCTATAGATGAGGAACCTACAGATGAGGAGCATCAAGATAGTAATGTCAAAGCTGATGCTACTAATGTTGAGACTGTCCCCAGCGTAGAACCTACAGATGGGGAGCATCAAGATGGTAATATCAAAGCTGAGGCGGAACCTACGGCGACAGATACACCAGAAACCGAGGCTGAAACTGTCGTTTCTCCAGTAGCGGACTCTGAGGAGGTCAGAACAGATTCTGCTGAAAAGTCTCCCTCAGAGACAATCATAGGGACTCCAGAACCTGAAGCCTCAGACAGTCCTGAAACCTCAGAGAGTTTAGAATCTGAGAAGTCGTCAACAGAGACAGAGGAGGAAAAGGGGACTCAATCTGAATCTGATTCTGATTCTGGTGTTGCGGAAGACGAGGACGACGAAGACGACGACGAAGACGAGGACGACAAAACACCCCGCGCCTTGAAACGTCCCAGAAAGCCTAAACGCAAGAGATAATCAAGGTAAAATATAGATCCAATTGATTATTTGGGAGAAAAAGTGGCAACCTGGCTTTGTGTTAAAGAGTGTGGCGCTTGCTGTCATCTTGACCCGACAGAACGCCCGGAATTAGACGAATATCTGGGGGCTGAGGAACTACAATTGTATCTCAGCTTGGTGGGTTCTGATGGTTGGTGCATTCATTTTAATCATGATACCCGCGAATGTAGTATCTACAGCGATCGCCCTCGGTTTTGTCGAGTCCAAGCTGATGTCTTTGAAGACCTCTATGGTATTGAACCAGACCAGTTAAATGATTTTGCGATTGATTGCTGTCAGCAACAGATTATCGGGGTTTATGGGGAGGACTCCCCAGAAATGGAGCGGTTTAACCAGGCTGTGGGTTGGGGTGAGTAGCCTTGCATCTTCGAGCAGATTAGGTTAAATTGGATTTCATAATTGTTTCATAAAATGTCAGTGACACTAATTTCCGATCCTGTGGATTCTTCCCCAAATCAGTCTAATAGCCTTCCTGTGAGTCCTAACTGTCAGGAACAACCGTTAAATGAAACTACCATCATTGACCCCGATCGCCTCCAGGTTGACTCTTCCACACAACCAGATATGGTTTCTGGTGCTGCGGGAACTATCAAAATTTGGGCGATTTTTACTTCGACATTTTTCACCATATTTCTGGCGGAAATGGGGGATAAAACCCAGATTACTACTTTATTAATTACGGCGGAATCTCATAATCCTTGGGTGGTGTTTTTGGGAGCGGGAAGCGCTTTGATTACTACCAGTTTATTGGGGGTTTTGCTAGGTCAATGGTTGGCGCGTCATATTCAACCCCAAACCTTAGAACGGGCGGCGGGCTTGACTTTGTTATTGATTTCTGCTATCATATTCTGGGAGGTTTTGCATTAGTTGATGGGCTGGTAAAATTAAGTATTAAATATCAATGGATTTACAACTGTTAGGACTGAGTTTTATTACGGTCTTTTTATCGGAGTTGGGAGATAAAAGCCAAGTAGCAGCGATCGCCCTAAGTGGTACGACGAAATCCCCGAAAGCCATCTTTTTTGGGACAGCATCAGCCCTCGTCTTGGCTAGTCTGATCGGGGTGTTGGTAGGTCAGGGTGTGGCGGAAATTTTACCGACTCAATGGGTGAAAATGGCGGCGGCGATGGGATTTGCAATTATGGGAACTCGCCTATTATGGAATAGTAGCAAACCCACGGAAGATTAACCTACTTTAACCCCTCATGGGGGGTTACATTTCATTTCACCCTTTTAATCAATTTCTCGGCGACCCACCACGCACCAACTGCACAAATAATACTCGCCACCAATGCTATAATGAAGGGATGCCTATACGGTAGCGAAAAGCGATCGCTATCAGGACGCTCCCAAGGTTCAGTCACTAACCCGGAAGTTGAAGCGACGATCGCACCCGCCGCAATTCCCACACCCACGGCTTGGATATGGTTTTGTAAGTCCTGGTTAGCGTCTTGTTGCTGTTGGTAATATTTCGCGTCGGCTTCTTGGCGTTGGCGATCGCACTGGGCTTGGTCAATTTCCACAATGGCGCGAATAGAGGCGATCGCCTGACTAATTAACCCCGTCCCCTGTTCAAAATAACTTAAATTGGCGGCAATTTGTCCCCGGAAGTACGGCCCCGTTTCTTCTCCGAAATACCGCCACAATGATAGTTCTTCCTTATCGATTCCTAGTTTAGCACAAATCTGCTCAATTGTGTCATTGTAATTGTTAAGATTTATGTGAATTGTTGTGCCCAAATCCTTCATTTTCCGCAGGAGGCGATCGTAAATCAGAGAATCAGCGGATAGTTGTTTTAACTGAGTTTTGAAATCCTGGAGATAGGTATTATCTTGGGGGTCAGGTTTGGCGCTATCAATTTGGGCTTGAATTTGGTCTAAGGTGGGGTCTAGGCTGAGATAATATTGTTTGAGTTGCTGGTAAATCTCCCGGCTATCTTGAAAAGCCTTGCTGACTTTATGGCGATAGAAAAACAGGTCAAAGATGGAAGAAAAGCATTGGTTTTTTTGCAGGGTTTGGTCGGCGAGTTCATCTCGGAATAGCCAGATGAGAACATGGGGGTATTTATCGGGTTCGCGGGGATTCCCATATTCAAAAATCGGACTCCCAAATAATTCCCGACTGCGAGAGGGGTCAGCCTTTTGATTGAATAAAGCCTGATAGCATTGATTGGCTAATTTGGTTAATTCCGAACCTTGCAAATCTTGATTTTCTGGGGTTAAATTTAGGGTTAATAGCAGAGTTTGTCCGAGAAAATATGGGCTTGGGGGAAAGGGTAAAATCTGGTTGGGGTTCAACTGTTCCAGAATGGGAATTTCCACAAGGTTGGTGGTGTCGCTATCATCATAGCCAATATTCAGAAATACCCCATAACTGTCTTCTTGAAGTTGTACAGGTTGGATAAAGCCTTCGATATCGTTGGAGTCGGTGAGGGTGAAGGAAATCTGCTTGTCGGGTGGGGGGAGGAGGATGCGATTTTCGCCCTCGTGAAGATGGGGTATCAGTCGGGTTTCGGTGAGGTGGGAGAGAAGGCGATCGCAATTTAACCACAGGGGGTGAGTCTCTCCCTCGGTGTCATCTTCCCGGAGATGGTAAGCGCATAAATAGAGATTGGGGGCGAAAATGTTCATTGTAATGGGTTATAATCTATGGGAGTGGCTTGTCCGGCGGCGCGTTGTTGTTTGGCTTGACGTGCGGCGGCGACTAAGGCAGATTGAGTCCGATTAAACGCCGTATTCCACCGTTGTTCATCTTGCAAATCGGCGATATAGTCCCGTAAATGTGCAATCACTTGGTTTTGAACCGTATCGGGTAAAGATTCAACCAGAGTCACTAATTCTTGAATCGCTGGGGATGACATGGGTTAAGCTCCTAAGTTTGTATTTTGTAGGTTGGGTGGAATGAAATGTAACCCAACATTTTAGCCGGATTTGTTGGGTTGCGCTGTCGCTTCACCCAACCTACGACTCCTGAGTTGGGATTTTGTAGGATTTTGTAGGTTGGGTGGAATGAAATGTAACCCAACATTTTAGCCGGATTTGTTGGGTTGCGCTGTCGCTTCACCCAACCTACGACTCCTGAGTTGGGATTTTGTAGGATTTTGTAGGTTGGGTGGAATGAAATGTAACCCAACATTTTAGCCGGATTTGTTGGGTTGCGCTGTCGCTTCACCCAACCTACGACTCCTGAGTTGAGATTTTGTAGGTTGGGTGGAATGAAATGTAACCCAACATTTTACCTGAATTTGTTGGGTTGCGCTGTCGCTTCACCCAACCTACGACTCCTGAGTTGGGATTTTGTAGGATTTTGTAGGTTGGGTGGAATGAAATGTAACCCAACATTTTAGCCGGATTTGTTGGGTTGCGCTGTCGCTTCACCCAACCTACGACTCTACGACTCATAGAACAATTCCTTCTTTATGAACATTCAAAAGAAATGGACTTTTTTCTTGAGTAAAACGCTGCTCAGAGACAAAAGCACGGGAGATAACCGTATCATATTTTAAGGATAACTCTTGAATAAACTCACTGGTTTTGTCGATTTCATCCGTATAATTAAATGCAGATTTCATCACAATCAGCAAGTCAATATCTGAATCAGGTTTAGCTTCCCCCCTAGCTTGAGAACCATATAAAATAATTTGAACAACCTGGTCAGAATAATGGATTTTAAACCAATTTTTAATAAATTCTATAATCTCCGGTAATTTTTGATGTTTCATCTTGTTGATTTGATGTGGCCGAAACTGGGTGGGTGGTTTACGCTTGAACTTGAATCAATTCTGACTTGAGGTCAATTTGCCAATTTTCATCAATAAATTCTAGGTTTTCATCATAGACCAACATCAGTTGCGCGATAGAAATGGGAGGAGTAGCGGTTTCGATATTTAGGGTAAATTTCAGTTGAATGCGGCGTTTATCTCCGTTGAAAATCAACCCACTGCTGATTAATTGGGGCGATAGAGGACGCGGTAGGAGGATGTTTTCATAAAAGCGATCGCTTTCATCCCAATAGCCAGATATTTGATAATCACATAATGCCAAATGCTCTAAAACTAAAGCATTAGCATCAATACCCTCAACAACCTCTGATAAATTTTCCCAAACGGTATGATTGTTTAAACTAATCATAGCCCCCATCAAGATTGATTCTCTTTTTTACCCATTTTCGGAGCGCGGTTTCGCAGAATTTCCGTAATTTTCGGATAGAGATTTTCATAAGCCGTGTTCCCTGTGTTGGGGGAATCATTATGCTCCCCTCTTAGCTTCTTTTCCCCCAAGACTTCTGCCATAATCTTTTCAGTCAGCGTTGGATAAGAGCGACACCACTTTTTCAACTCTTCAACTACATCGGCATCTGATTTGTCTTGACAGGCGATTAAACTATCGTTAAGTTTCTGTAATCCTTCGATGGCTTCTGAGGTTTCCCAAATATTGTCAGGATTAGTTTCCCAAATCTTTAGAAAAGCAGCAATAACTTTTTCGGGGTTCATGGTTGACCACTCCTGTTAAATAATTTGCAAGTTTTACTGTCCAATAGCGCAGAACGCCGCCCAATAGTAAGGAGATGAAAAGCGCTTAAAATCTGGGACATACCAGCCTGCTAGCGTACTTTTCATTTCCTCCCGCCGTTCTGGACTAATCACCGCACAGCCATCAACCCAGTCTAACAAATCCTGCACCGTTGCTGACCGCAACCAGGTCTGAGTCTGCCGCAACGCCAAAACCACCGACAGTTCAGGCTGTTGCTGGAGAGTTTGATAAAACTCAATCATAAAAATCGCCGTGGAGATATCCGCCACCGCCCAAAGGGTACTGACCACATTGGGAGAACCCGCCAAAATGAAGCCACTGGGTAAACCGACATATTCATCACTGGTGGAGGTGATGTCGGTGATACCCGTTTCGCAGGCGGAGAGGGTGACGAGACGGCAATTGGTCAGGTCAAGGCGGAGGATATCCTCTAAGGTGAGACATTTTTCTAAATCCAGCAGTTTGTTGTCTTTTGTGGGGAGATAGCGGCTGGGGTCATCGGTGGGCGGCGGGGGTGTAAATTCGCTTTTAGCCAGGATGAGGGCGGATTTGAGGGCATCTTCAAAGTTGAAGTAGCCATGACAGGAGAAGTGGGTACAGTGGGCGTTTTTCAGGGTTTCTTTATCAATGGCGGCTTTTTCCGCTTGGTCATGTTTGAGGACTTGGTGGGGGTTAAATAGGGATTGGATAGCTTCGACTTCCATATCCGTGAACTGGAGGTCTTGGGTGGGGTTTTGGATGGCGAAGAGGCGGTTAAAGTCTGGGCGTGAGCGGTTTTGGGCTTGTTGCAGGACTTGGCAGTTAGGGGCATAGCCCACGCCTTTGGGGAAGAGGTCTTGTAGGAATTTGCCCTCACCGTCTTCTGTAGCAACGGGTAAGGCGTGGAGGGGGAACAGGTGCAGGAATCGGTGAGGGATGAGGATGAGTTTTTGGCAGTTGGGGAAGTTTTGCCGCAGGTTAGCCTGGATTTCATCCAGGTGGAGGATTTGGGCGAGGGTTTCTAGGCGTTGGGGGAGGCTGTCTCGCCATTGGCTGTTGTTGTCATAGTCGTCCATATAGGCAACTGTCCAGTCGATAAGATTTTGTCGGTCTTCCTCGGAAGATGTCCAGAGGTTAAGGGTTTGGTTAGTCAGGGTGAAGGTGAGGAATTTGTCATCCAGGACATACCATTCCAGAATCACGGTTTCATCGTCAAGGAGAGATTGAATATCCGGGAATTTCAAAGGTTTATAGGGATAGTTTGCCTGGAATTCTTCCCGCAGTTGACTGATGTGGGTATAGTCGGGGTTGGGGTCTTGTTTAAGGCGGCGGTCTTCTTCCGAAATCGCTTGACGGAGTTGTTGTAAGCGTTGGCGGTCTTCGGCGGAAATTTCTCCGCCTGGGTATGCGTCACGGGTGGCGATCAGTTCGGTGAGGTTGCGGGCTTTACTGCGGTCTACATATTCAATGGCATCGGTGTATCTGCCTAACTCTAGGCACACTTCCACGATAAGAACATAGAGTCCCATCCATTCTTCATTCAATTTCCGTTTAGCTTCATCCCCAGAGGTAATTTCTCCTCGCAAGTATTCAACGGCATCTAGTGCCTGTTCAAGAACTATGTAGGCGTTTTGGAGAGCCGTTCGTTTTTTAATTGGGTCGTTGCTGTAGTAGTGGGATTGGGCTTGGTAGGCAAGTCCTAGAATACCTAACGTTTTTGTGTGTTCTTGAGGAAAAGCAGTGCGTGTATAAATTTCTAAAGCAGCTTCAGAACAGACGATAGCCCTGTCCAGATTCTCCGCTCGCTCTCCTCGGATGCGCTCACGGTAGACATTTGTCAAGTTCATTTGAGTATTCGCCCATTCGTAAGAAAAAGCTTCACGAGTATAGACTTGTAAACCCGCTTCTAAGAAAGTGATAGCTCTTTCCAAATTTTCCGCTCGCTCCCCCCGAATGCGGGTACGATAGGTTTCCCCCAAGTTCATTTGAGTCCTTGCCCATTCGTAAGGAAAGCCTTCACGAGTATAGACTTGTAAACTGGCTTCTAAGTGGGAGATCGCCCTCTCTAGATTCTCCACCCGCTCTCCCCGGATGCGAGTTTGATAAGTAGCCCCCAAGTTATTTTGAGTCTTTGCCCAATCTTCAGGAAAAGCTTCACAGGTATAGACTTGTAAACTGGCTTCTAAGTGGGAGATCGCCCTCTCTAGATTCTCCACTCGCTCTCCCCGGATGCGAGTTTGATAAGCAGCCCCCAAGTTATTTTGAGTTTTTGCCCAACCTTCAGGAAAGGCTTCACGGGTATAGACTTGTAAACTGGCTTTTAAATAGAAGATTGCCCTCTCCAGGTTTTCCGCTCGTTCCCCCTGAATGCGGGATATGTAGACAGCCCCCAAATTCGTTTGAGTCCTTGTCCACTCGTAAGGAAATGCTTCACGAGTATAGACTTGTAAACTGGTTTCCAAAAAGGCGATCGCTCTTTCCAAGTTTTCCGCTCGCTCTCCCCGAATGCGATTACGGTAGGTTTCACCCAGGTTATTTTGAGTCCTTGCCCAATCTTCAGGAAATGCTTCACGAGTATAGACTTGTAAACTAGCCTTCAAGAAGACAATCGCCCTCTCTAGGTTCTGTACTCGTTCTCCATGAATTCGAGTTGGATAAACAGCCCCCAAGTTATTTTGAGTCCTTGCCCATTCGTAAGGAAAAGCTTCACGAGTATAGACTTGTAAACTGGTTTCCAAAAAGGCGATCGCTCTTTCCAAGTTTTCCGCTCGCTCTCCCCGGATGCGTGACAGATAAGTAGTCCCCAAGTTCATTTGAGTCCTTGCCCAATCTTCAGGAAATGCTTCACGAGTATAGACTTGTAAACTGGTTTCTAAGTAGGAGATCGCTCTTTCCAAGTTTTCCGCTCGCTCTCCCCGGATGCGTGACAGATAAGTAGTCCCCAAGCTCATTTGAGTCCTTGCCCATTCGTAAAGAAAAGCTTCCTGAGTATAAACTTGTAAACTGGTTTCCAAAAAAGCGATCGCCCTTTCCAAGTTCTCTGCTCGCTCTCCCCGGATGCGAGTTTGGTAGGCGTTACCTAAGTTCACTTGAGTCCTTGCCCATTCGTAAGGAAAAGCTTCCTGGGTATAAACTTGTAATGTGGCTTTATAGTGAGCTATTGCAGATTCCAAATTTTCAGCCCGGTCTCCCCGAATGCGTTGACAGTAACTTGCACCCAAATTATTTTGAGTCAACGCCCAATCTTGAGGAAAACTTTCACGAGTAAAGACTTCCAAAATAGCTTGATAGGTCGCAATTGTGATTTCTATATTATCTGCACGCTCACCACAAATACGACAATTGTAAGCATTAGCTAGATTACCTTTACTTTTTGCCCATTCGTAAGGAAAAGCTTCCTGGGTATAAACTTGTAAAGAGGCTTGGGAATAAGCAATCGCCTGTTCTAGGTTTTGCGATCGCTCTCCCAAAATACGTTCAAAGTAAGTCGCTCCCAGATTACTTTGAGTTCTTGCCCATTCGTAAGGAAAAGCTTCGCGAGTATAAATTTCTAAAGACCATTGATAATAAATAATAGCAATTTCTATATTCTTACTTCTTTCTCCACGGATGCGTCTACGATAGGATTCACCCAAGTTATTTTGAGTTCTTGCCCACTCGTAAGGAAAGGCTTCACGAGTATAGACTTCTAAACTGGGTTCCAAGAAGCAGATCGCCATCTCCAGGTTTTCCGCTTGTTCCCCCTGAATGCGGAATAGATAGACCGCCCCCAAATTATTTTGAGTGACAGCCCAATCTTGGGGATAGACTTCACGAGTAAAGACTTTTAATACAGACTCATAAGATGCGATCGCAATTTCCAGATTATCAGCCCGATTCCCTAATGGAAACTGTTGAATTAAATTACCAAATAAAAAAATAACCCCTGCAATTCCATAGGCTTGACTTGATTCAACTTGCCCAAAAACCTGACTCGCCAGATCTGGCAGGGTCTCAGCCAAAGTCAAATCTAGCTTATCTAGGTTCTGTTGCAGCAGAGGATAAACCACCTGGGGATTACCTTGACTCTGTTCGATCGCCCCCAATACCTCTATCAAAAAATTGAGATAGTCTTGCTCTGTCCCCTGAAATTGACCCTCACCCGTGGCTACCGCAGAGGTTTGACTGTTGAGATATTGTCCCACCTCTTGCACCACATCCCGCAAAAACTGCGCCTGGTTGTCTTGTCCCTCCTCCTGCAACTGTGCCGCTACCAACTGACACACCTGCACAAACCCCTCATCCAGCAACTCCAGATGACCGTTAAGGATTTGCAGTTCCTCCCCTCCCGGACATTCGAGGAGTTTTTCAATCAGGGAGAGATAAGCCTGCACTCGTTGTTCATCCATAGCCGCGCACCGGGTAGGGGATAGACCCCGATTTTACCCCATTCCCAAACCTCAGAAACCGGGTTTCTTTGTTAAATCTTTGTGAAGTAATCGAGATGCGGCTAGAAAGCCCTTTTCTTTTCCGGCGGTTACAGTCCCTTAAAATAGATTCAATCCATTGAATTTGAGAAGCTGTAAAATCAAGGGTTCATGTTGAACATCGAAAAACTCACCGTTTCACTCGTTGAGATCGGCTCAGGAATCGGTTGACCATTCATTTGTAAATCTTCAAGATGAAATTGAATCGCCTCTTGAATCAATTGCAAGGCTTCTTCTTTCGTTTCTCCAACTGCAACACATCCAGGCAAGTCTGGCACATACACCCCGTAACTAGAGGTTCCCCTTTCGAGGATAATCGTGTAGTGTAATTGTTGATTATTCATGGTTAGACTCCTTTACTTTAATCCGGCTTGCTTGAAGACGCTGTTTAAGGTTCCGGGGGGCATATCAACGTTTAATTGTCCCGAAACGGTAACTGTACCGGGCTTAGTGGCATGATGAAATTGTCGATGACTCCCCCGTGTCCGGACTTAGTACCATCCATCATTCTCTAGGATTTTGATGATATCTCTTACTTTCATTATTTAGGATTTCCCCTCCAGATGACCGTTAAGGATTTGCGGTTCCTCCCCACCCGTACATTCCAGGAGTTCTTGAATCAGGGAGAGATAGGCGGCGATGCGTTGTTCGTTCATGGCTAGGGATAGAGTAGGGGGATAGTGGGTATTGTAACTGATGCCTGGAAGCGGAACACAAAAGACACTGAGGGGTTTTGTGTTCACCTCTAGTCCCAAATCCTCTGGATTGGATAAGCATAGAAAGCCATATCTTTGCTTAAAATTGGGATGTTTTCTTGCATGGCTTGGGCGATTAAAAGTCTGTCAAATGGGTCTTTATGGTAAAATGGAAGTGATGACAATATCCTTAAATGGTTGAGTTGAATTGGCAATAATTCAAAATCATCTAATCTGATTTTCTCCTCTATGTAATCTGACGCAGTTTTTTCCAGGGTTAACTTATTCTGACTCTGTTTGATGGACATCTCCCAAACCGTAGCAACACTAATCAGCTTATGATTATGACCGTCTTCGACCAAATCACGCACCTTGTCGCTCAACCGAGAATTTCCCATAAAAAACCACAGGATGGTATGAGTATCAAGGAGTAACCGCATTAAATATAGTCCTGAAAATCATCCAATGGTTCATCAAAATCATCCCTGAGAGCAATCCGGTCTTTATCGCACCCAAATAAAGGGGGGCGCGGCTGAGGCGATAAAACTGGAGTGATTTTAATGGTTTGCTGATTATTTTTACTAATGATAATTTCTTCTCCGGCAAAAGCCATTTCTATCAGTTCCATAATTTGCGGTAAGGCTTGGTTAATATCAATAATTTTCATCGCTTATCCTTCCTCGTTTATCTATAACCTAGCACCAGGTAGGGGACTATGACCCCGATTTTACCCCATTCCCAAACCTCAGAAATCGGGTTTCTTGCTTAAATCTTTGTGAAAGAATCGCGATGCTGCTAGAAGCCCGGTTTCTTTCCTGACCAGATGAGTTATAATCATCCAACAGACTCCAATCATCTGAAAACTCAACCCTGACCATGAACCGGCAACCTACTGAAAATCAACCCCAGGCGATCGAAGCACGAGTCACCAGCTTGGAAATCGAACTCACTCAAATTAAACAAGTCTTAGCCACCGTCACCTCCCCACAACAGCCCTGGTGGGAACGCATTGCTGGAAGTCACGCCAATGACTCCACCTTTGAATCGGTGATTCAACTCGGACAAGAATGGCGCAAAACTGCCGAATAAAGTCAGCAAAATCCGATGTATATTCTCGATACTGATCATCTGAGTCTCATTCAACGCAATGGTGAACCCGGTCAACGGATTTTGGCAAAAATAGCAACCGTTGAGAAGATTCAAATTGCCGTCACCGTCATCACTTATGAAGAACAAATCAGAGGAAGACTCAATTTTCTGTCCCAAGCGAAAACAGTTGAGCAACAAATCATCGCTTATGAAGGACTGCAAAAAACGGCAAAGGACTATTGTTTTATCCCCATTTTACCCTTCGATTATCCTGCCGCAGTCGAGCATCAACGCCTCCGCAAAACCTACCCTCGTTTAGGCAATATGGACTTGAAAATTGCTGCCATTTCTCTGGTTCAAAATGCCACCCTCCTCACGTGCAACGAGTCTGATTTTGGCATTATCCAAGAACTCTCCATCGAAAACTGGTCAATCAACGGTTCTTGAATCAGGGATAAATAAGCCTGCACTCTTTGTTCATCCCTAACCTATGTACCGGGTAGGGGATAGCATTCCGATTTTACCACATTCCAGAGACTCAGAAACCCGGTTTCTTTGTTAAATTTTTGTGAAGCAACAGCAGATGCTGCTAGAAACCGGTTTCTTTGACCCCTGTTTCTTCCCACTGACTAACTCACCCCCAAACCTGTATATTTTCGCAACTCAGGCGGCTGTAGCCCCAAAATAATATCTTCCCTCTCCACACCCTGACTTAACAACTCATCGGTCAAAGAACAGTCCGTTTGATTGCGCTGAATCCAGATTTTTCCGGAACGAATTTCCAGATGAATCAAGCAATTATAAATCCTCCGGGTTTCATTCCATCCTAAATCAACCACCAAATAGCGATCGGCTTTGACATCGAAAACCGTTTCTGATTCAATCTCTCCCCCCAACGGAGAACCCGTCGAATATTCCGTCAATAGTTCCTGAATAATCTCTCTATACTTGGCTACTCTATCCATTGCAAAATTACCTCATCGTTCGGTTCATAAGTTATCAATTTTATACGATAAGTTTGGATGGAAAGTTGCGGCAATTGTCGATAAAAAAATGATTGATACGCAGTTATGGGGATGGCCAAATAAAGAGTTCGCTCCGGCTCAAGTCTTTGGAGAACTAAACGGTAATTTAAGAACTGACCCAATGCCAAATGAAAGTCTAACATAGCGGAGTCATTCAAAAAACTCTTGATTTCCACTGCTATTTTCTCTCCGGTTCGCTGCGCCCCTAAGAGTTGCTGCGCCCCTAAATCAATCTCTACACGGTCATCCGGTCCTAACTCTAAACGTAAGGGATCGTGGGTAATCTGCCATTCTTGTTTTTCTAAACCCCGTCTGACAGCATAGTGGAATTTATCTCTAGCCATTGTATCCACCCTAACACTTTTCAGCGCCTAATTGACGACCATTCTCCATTGTTCCCTGAGTCGCTGCATATCCTCCCTACCCGTAGCGGCAAGGAATTCTTGAATTAGGGAGAGATAGGCTTGAACTCGTTGTTCATCCATAGCGGCACATCTGGTAGGGGATAGCACCCCGATTTTACCCCATTCCCAACCCTCAGAAACCGGGTTTCTTTGTTAAATCTTTGTGAAGGAATCGCGATGCTGCTAGAAACCCGATTTCTTGACCCCGCCGTTTTACGGATTTAGCCTCCACAATTAGGCTCTAGTACGTTAAAATATATCCTATAAATCCATTGAATTACCCCCTTATGGCACTGACCCGAATCACTGCTACCGGAACCGCCACCATTCCCCCAGAAATTATCGACTGGCTGCACTTAAAACCGGGCGACCAAATTAATATCGCCATTTCCCCTGATGGCAAAGTCTATTTAGAACCCGCCCCAAAAGCGGCTCAAATTGATGTCCGTACCTTATCGGGTTGTCTCTACGACCCTGACAGAAAAACCGTTTCTCTAGCGGAAATGGAACAAGCCATTGTTGAAGGTGCGGTAGAATCGATGTGAAAGGTTTGGATACCAATGTAATCGTCCGCTTTCTAGTCCGAGACGATGAATCACAATGGCAGCAAGCGGATCAATACATCAATCAAGCCCTAGAAAATCATCAACCCTGCTTGATTAATAATATTGTCCTCTGTGAAGTGGTTTGGGTATTACGCAGTCAGTATAAAATTAGTCGAGACCAACTCATCACTATCCTAGAAAATCTCTTAAATACCAATATTTTTATATTTGAAAATTCCGATGATATCGCTTGGGCAATTCATCAAATGAAGTTGGGAAATGCTGATTTTTCTGATTATTTGATTGTTCGCATCAATCAACAGGCTGGCTGTGATGAAACCGCATCTTTTGATGTCAAGCTAGGGCAATTATCCCAGGTTAACCGGCTGGGTTCATAATTCCCCTCACCCAAGGCTGCAACTGTGCCGCTACCAACTCGCACACCTGCACAAACCCCCCATCCACTAACCCCTGATGACTGCCGAGGATTTGTTCTCCCCACCCGGACATTCCAGGAGTTCTTGAATCAGGGAGAGATAACCCGACGATCGCTCTTCATCCATAGCGGCGCACCGGGTAGGGAATAGCACTCCCATTTTACCCCATTCCAGAGACTCAGAAATCGGGTTAATTTCTTAAATCTTGGTGATGCGATCGCTATCCTACCAGAAACCCGGTTTCTTGTCTTTCAAAAATCTATGTGCTAAACTGAAATAGCATTGCAAAAAAATGAGAGCCATATTTATGCAAATCCGAGGCATTAAACGCGGTCAAACTATTGAGCTAACCGAAAATATTGCGGTCCCTGATGGCTCTGAAATTATCCTGGAAATTAGCCCCCCCCTCCCCCGGACACCAGAAGAACATTGGCAGCAATTCTGTCAACTATTTGGTGCTTGGTCAAACCAACCCGATTTAGATGCTACCTTTACAGCGATCGCTCAAAAACGCCATCAAAACCACGGTCGAGAATTATTTAATTTTGATTGATTTATGTATTTGCTAGATACTAACATCTGTATCGCTTTACTCAAAAATCATCCCAATGCTGTACCCAAATTTGCCCAGCATTTTCAATCCTCTTATTTGAGTTCTATTGTGGTTTACGAACTCTACAAAGGTGTTTATTGCTCATAAATAATAGAACAGAATTTGGCTACATTACAACAGTTTATTAGTCTACTACATCTGGTAGATTTTGATTTGCTTGCTGCTCGTGAATTTGGTCAAATTCAAGGAGAACTCAGACGCATCGGTAAGCCCACAGGAGAATTAGATGCCATGATTGCAGCCGTAGCAAGATCGCGAGATTTTATTTTAGTTACAGATAATTTAAAGCATTTCCAAAATATTGTTAACTTAAAAATTGAAAACTGGCTGATCAATGAATAGGTGATGGGTTGTTAACGCGATCGCCACACAAATAGAGATAGCACCCCTATTGTCCCCCGAAACCGGGTTAATTTCTTAAATATTTATGAAGCGATCGCGAGGACATCGGAATGCGACGTATCCCTATCCTACCAGAAACCCGCTTTCTTTGTGAAATGTTGACTAATTCAGGATTAGTCACAATCAATTACCTCGGATATTTGGGATAGGGTGAATCGGCTGTAAAAAGGTTTCTGGAAGCCTCCCCAATTATTCAACCGAGAAGGGGTGAGGAAATAGATAAACTTATACCAACCCCCTTGGTTAACTTGCGCCTAACAGCAGAGTCCCTAGGTGGCGTGAGAGGCTTGGGTTGAACTAAGCTACTGGAAGGCAAAAATTGCGGGAATTTGTTAACATCAGAAAAATGTTAGTTGAGCAACCCGAGTCCCATGGTGTTAAAAAGCGATCGCATTGTCATTGTGGGCGCTGGATTTGGTGGTTTAACAGCAACCCGCCTCCTAGCCAAGGCGGGCGCGAATGTGTTGCTAATCGATCGCAACTGCTACCATACTTTTATACCCCTACTGTATCAAGTAGCCACCGGCTTACTCTATCCCCACCAAATCGTTTATCCCCTCCAGTCAGCATTCAAAAAATATCCTAATGTCGAATTTATCCAGACTAACGTTGAGGGGATTAATGATCAATATCAATGGATAGATACAGATCACGGACAAATCAGGTATGATATCCTCGTCATCGCCACCGGAAGCCGTCCCCAATTAGATCACATCCCTGGGGCGGCTCAATATAGCTTAACTTTAAATACCCTACAAGATGCGGCGGTTGTGCGCCATCATATCGTCGATCGCATTCGCCGGGCTATTTTAGAACCTGAACCCATTGATCGCGCGCGGTTATTGACATTTGTGATCGTTGGTGGCGGTCCGACCGGGATAGAATTGGCGGGAGGTTTAATCGACCAACTCCGCGCTTTGTTAGGTTGGCGGCGGTTATTCCCCCTGGCGAAGGTGATTTTAGTACATTCGGGCGATCGCCTACTTCCCAACTTTTCCCAGCGGTTTAGCGCCTATTGTGAACGTCATTTACGCCAATTGGGGGTATCTGTCTGGTTAAATCGTCGAGTTTTGCGCGTGAACTCCCAGGGGGTAGAATTAGACACAGGAGAAGCGATCGCCGCCCCAACTATCATCTGGACAGCCGGGGTACAAGCAGACCATCCCAGCCAGCTTGACCAAATCTCTACCGCCGCCAAGGGTAAAATCATTGTCGAACCCATTTTACAAGTTCGCGATCATCCTAAAGTATATGCGATCGGAGATGTAGCTTTTCTCTGGCCTGAGCATGGCCTTAGCGGTATCGCCCCGGAAGCTATCCAACAGGGGGAAGCCGTCGCGACCAATATTTTGCATCAGTTACGGGGAACATATCCCCAACCTTTTCGTTATATTGATAAAGGCAAGGCTGCTATTATTAGTCGCTATGCTGGGATTTTGTCATGCGATCGCCTCAATAGCACCGGATTTTGGGGTTGGCTAACTTGGTTAGTGATTCATCTGTGTTATCTACCCGGATGGCGCAATCGGTTAACAGTGGGCTATAACTGGTTCTGGGATTGTGTTTTAGGACTGAGACTGCTAAAACCGATTCTCCCTCCTTACCGGGAAATTGCCTTTTTAAATAGTCCTGATCCGGCTATGGAGTTTTTTAAGGATAAATCCCAAAGAAAGCGATCGCATTTGTTGTCTCAAGATAATTGGATTATGAATTATATTCCCCTAATTGGACGAGCATTTTTAGCCACCATTTTTATCAATTCATCCGTTAGCAAAATCTTGGATTTCGCCGCCACCGAGGAAATGATAGCATTGCGGGGATTGCCGCATCCCAATTTAATGCTATTAGGAAATATTGTGTTTCAATTAGTGGGTGCTTTTTCTTTAATTCTAGGTTATAAAACCCGTTGGGGGGCGATTATTTTGATTTTATTTTTAATCCCCACCACCCTAGTTTTCCACAATTTCCTAGATGATCCTGGTCAGAAAACGGCATTTTTAAAGAACTTAGCCCTAATTGGTTCTTTAATGATGGTTTCCTACTTCGGCCCAGGACCCGTCAGCTTAGATGAGAGAGTATAAGCCAAGGACCCAGCAATCATCGCGATTATAAACAATACCGGGTTAAGAATACCTAAAACTAGGGCGGTAATCGCCGGACCCGGACAGTAGCCACCAATACCCCAGCCAATGCCAAAAATAGCCGCCCCCATGATTAAAGTGGGGTCGATATCTTGGCGTGTAGGTAGATAAAATTTGTTTGAAAATAGGGGGTGAGGAAGACGGAGGACAAACCGAAAAGCGATCGCTGTCACCCCCACAGCGCCGCCCAGGACAAAGATTAAAGTAGGGTCCCAAACTCCCACAACATCTAAAAATCCCAAAACGCGATCGCGATCCATCATTTGGGATAAACCCAGTCCTAAACCAAATAAAATCCCAGAAACCAAGACAATTAAATTTTCTTTGAGGTTCATAAATTACAGCACCAAAACATGACGCATTATAAATACAGTAATAAAAGCAGTGGTCATAAATGAGAGAACTGCTATAAGCGATCGCATGGAAAAGCGACCCAAGCCACAAACACCATGACCACTGGTGCAACCGTTACCCATACGAGTACCAAACCCCACCAGAAAACCACCAATAATCATTAGCACAGGCACAAAATTTGACGGGGGAGTTGGCGACGTTGGCAATCCATATTCATAAATAGCAGCACCAACTATTAAACCCAGAATAAACAGCCATCGCCAAGCCTCCTGGGATTTAAAAGTAATCGCCCCATTAACCATGCCACTAATGCCAGCAATCCGACCATTAAAAGCTAATAATAGGGTAGCACTCAGACCAATTAAAATCCCGCCCATTAAGGCACTTATCCAGTCAAAATCAGCCATATTACCTCTAAAATCATCAGTATAGTGAGAGTTGGTCAGATGTTGAACCATCAACAACGTCTAATATTGAAACAGCACCAGTCCTGTCGCTTCCAGAGAGTCGCGACGATCCAGCCATGTTGTTCTAATAAATCAGCGATCGGTTTAGCCTGTTCTAGCAAAATACCACTGAGAACCCCCCAGCTATTAGGTTGAGTGAGGGAGTCCAACTGAGGAATGATATCCATAATCACCTCAGCCAAAATATTGCATAAAATCCCATCAACAGGTCTTTGAACCCGCTTAATCAACTCCTGAACACTCCCCACGTCACTAATCATCTGTTCTGGTGATATATGGTTGAGGTCGCGGTTTTCATTAGCCGATCGCACCGCTAAGGGGTCAGTATCGACACCATAAACCTGAGTCGCCCCCAATAGGATCGCACCAATACCCAAAATTCCCGATCCACAACCGATATCAGCAATAGTGATCGGATTTTCTCCTAATATTCCCAAACGCATTTCTAGGGACTCCAAGCAAAGCTGAGTAGTAGCATGGGCTCCCGTACCAAAAGCCACCCCAGGGTCAAGACGTAAAATCAAGCGATCGCTATTTTCCGGGGGAGTTAGCCAAGCCGGATAAATCAAAAAGCGATCGCCAATTTCCGTTGGTTCCCAATGCTGTTTCCAACTACTAGACCAGTCCTCCTCATCAATGAGATCCCATTGCACAATAGGGATAGACATTTCCATGCACAAAGCATCCTGGCGCAGCAAAATAGATAAAGCCGCCAGATCCAAAAGATGAGCTTGTTCCTCTGGTAAATAGGCACAAATCAAACAAGACTGATGTTTAGTTTGACTGGCTGTTCCCCGAAAGCCAAAATTGTCGAGTCTCCAGAAAACAGTTTCTTCTAGGTTCAAATCACAGACTACTCGAATTTCCCACCAGCTATGTGCCATATCAGTTACTTTTGGGGCCGGACAATATGCGAGCATTTAACTCACCAGAAGTATTAAGAGAATGTATCTCACCCTAACGTAGTGTGAGCATCTGATTCTCCACTTTCTACCCCCAGTTTAGTCTGCCGGGAGCCATTAAGTCCAGCACCCCAATTTCGTTGAATTTAGAGAGTTACCGTATAGGCATCCCGGATACCTGCTACTTTCATGATCTCACTCAACAGTCCGTCCGGCAATGGGTCATCTAAACTTAAAACCATCACCGCCTCTCCCCGTACAATTTTACGACCGACCTGCATACTAGCAATATTTACATTAAAGCTACCGAGGAGCGACCCAATTTTACCGATAATTCCCGGCATATCTCGGTGGAGAGTAAATAACATATAACGAGTCGGCGGTACGTTAATGGGGAAATCATCAATATTTGTCACCCGAATTTCGCGATCGCCCAATAGAGCCCCCGTCACCGAATGAGTACCTAAAGATCCCTTCGCTTCCAAATGCAGAGAGCCGGTATAGTCACACACCGAAGCATCCCTAGTTTCAATCACCCGAATACCGCGCTCTTTGGCTTCAATGGTAGCATTAACATAATTAACCCGCTCCCGCAGAGCCTGAGATAACAAACCTTTCAGAGCCGCCACCACCACAGGTTTACTATCGCGATTAGCCAAATCCCCTTGTAAGCGGATATCCAAGAAATCTACCCTACCTCCTACCAGTTGGCTGACCAAATTTCCCAAGGTTTCCGCCAGTTGTAGATAAGGCTTGAGTTGTTCGAGAGCATCGGGATATAATCCCGGAATATTGACCGCTGAACGAGCTGGTAATCCTAACAATACATCTCTAATTTGTTCAGCTACATCAATGGCTACATTAACTTGAGCTTCTTCTGTGGATGCTCCCAAGTGGGGAGTGAGGATCACCTTTTGACCCAACTCCCGCAGGGGGGAATTTTCCTCTAGGGGTTCGTTTTCATAAACATCTACCGCCGCCCCAGCAATTTGATCACTTTTCAGAGCTTCTGCTAAAGCTACCTCATCCACAATACCCCCACGAGCGCAGTTAATTATACGAGCTGTGGGTTTCATTTGAGCGAGAGCCTCTGCGTTAATTAAATGATAGGTCTCCTCAGTTTTCGGCATATGCAGACTGATATAGTCTGACTCGCGGATGAGTAAATCTAAGTCTACTAACCGACAGCCTAACTGTTCTGCGCGATCTTGGGAAATAAATGGATCATAAGCCAGTAATTTCATCCCCATAGCTTTAGCTGCGGCTGCTACATGGGAACCAATTTTACCAAGACCGACAATCCCCAGGGTTTTTTTGTAAACTTCTACCCCAATAAACTGTTTGCGATTCCACTGGCCGTTTTTTACGGATACATTGGCTTCGGGAATATGGCGCGATAGGGCTAACATCATCGCTATAGCGTGTTCGGCGGCGGCGATCGTGTTACCTTGGGGGGAGTTCACTACGACAATTCCTTGGCGGGTGGCGGCGGGAACATCCACGTTGTCCACCCCCACACCAGCCCGACCAATAATTTTCAGATGAGTACCCGCTTCTATTATTTCTTTGGTGACACGAGTACCAGAACGGATCATCAGGGCATCATATTCGGGAATAATCTTTACCAGTTCCTCAGCAGGTAGTCCGGTTTTGACATCAACCTGAGCCACCTGAGAGAGAATGTCAAGTCCAACTTGATCAATCGGATCAGATACAAGAACCTTAGGCATGGTTAGGCCAATAAATTGCAACGGTAGGGGATTCACCACAACTTCCTTGATTGGAGGATTCGTGGTAAATTGAGAGAGTCTGTTGATGCAGATCTCGATCGCGGCTAAAAATACCGCAGTGAACTATTCTAGCGTTAAGGGGGACGAGCTACCAAAAATTGTTCACAAAAATTTAGTAAATTCAGTTGTGATTGTCCCCGGCATCAGGCCCATTGATGATTAACCACAGCATTATGGTGCATTTCCCAACATTAACAGGGGATCATGAAACCTAGTGACTAACAGAATTGCGGCCGTATATCCAATAATCTAATCATCATATATGAACTACCTAATTGCTGTTTTACCCGATCGCATTCAAGCTGAGGCTGCCTATTTAGCTTTAGAAAAAGACGAAATCCCTATCAGTCAAGTAAGTATTTTAGGCAGAGGATACAAAAGCGCTGATGAGTTTGGCTTGATTGACCCCTATGATCCTGCCCGCAAACAGGTTAAACTGATGGCTAGTTGGTTGATTCCTTTTGGGTTTGTGGCGGGCTACACTTTCAGCTTAATCACCGGGCTTAATACCTTTGCTTGGGCGGGGGAAATTGGCGATCATTTCATCGGTGGTATTCTGGGCGGTATTTCTGGGGGACTCGGTAGCATTCTCGCTGGCGGCGGGGTAGGCTTGATTATTGGGGGTGGAGATGCTGTACCCTATCGGAATCGCCTTAATGCTGGGAAATATCTAGTGGTGGTTCAAGGTTCGGAAACTTTAGTCCGTAAAGCTACCCGCACCCTCAAACAATTTAACCCGGAAAATATCCAAGGTTATACTACCTGAAAAAAAACAGGATGCTACAGCTTGCCTAGCTTGCACAGCCAGCTAATCTTAACCTGTGCAAGCTGTTATTTTGGCAATTAGACGACAGTTTTATCCTTATATATTGGGTATGCTTGACGGCAAATATTGACAAATTGCTTGCGTCCTCGGTAAGCACACCAGGCAAAAATAACGAGAGTTTGCCCACTTAGTAAAATGGATAATTTCCCAGTTCCTAGGGCGACAGAAATTATCAGAAATGTAAACAAAAAGCAGCGGAAAAGTTCTCCCGGAAAATCTATCCATTCGGAGTGTTTACCGACTCGATAAACAATATAGGCGATCCAGCGGGCTAAAACTTGAGAAGCAAATAACATAATACCTATGCTATTTGTGGTAGTTACCATCAAAAATCCAAAACATTTACTTGCTTGCAACCCGAAATATAGCCAAATTCTGGTTTGTTTATCAAGGCGGTTATAACTCCAAAAAAGACCAAATACCAAGCCCAGAAAGGTTAGCCATAGGATACCATCTAAAGCCATAGATCTGAGTAGGGATAAATTGAGAGTTGCTGAGGTTAATTGAAGTTTGATCACCTCCAATAAGAAAAGTCCAGGGGTTGCCAAAATTATCGCCCATAACCAAACCTGCGAGAGGTGGACACGATTTTTGTATTTTTGATAGGTGGGGGTGAGAGTAGGTTTTTGCTCAAAAGTTTCGGCGATGATATCATTATCTACATAGCCATACTCGTAGATACACCAAAAAGATAAAAGCAAAAACAGCATCATGATTGATTGTAAAGCTGGATAAGGACTTATCCAAGCGATCGCCAAAATCAAGACTAACCAATCATCTGCGATAATGTTCTTGATAAAATATTTTTGGCCGGGGCGCTTACCACGTTCGAGATACAAAAATGGAATATAAGCATCAGCCATAGCGGGGACATATTGAGCATCGAGCCACTGCACGAGATAGGGTGATGCCACTGCATCCAATAATACCTGATCATCTGTGGAATCTGTAATCACGGCGGCATTGGCGATTTCTTCGTCAGTTAATACTGCTTTAACTAACTCATACTTTCCCCGTTGACGATCAACTCCTCCCTGCCAAAACCGACAACTAATGACAGCATCAGGACAAAATTGGAAATTCTTAATAATGGGATTGATAATTAGATCAAAACCGAGGGTAGCAATGACTATTTTTGATGGGAATTGTTCCAGGAATTTTAGTATCAGTTCCTGGTTGATATAATCATGAGCAAGTTTCTTGGCTTTGTGTTGCCAAAAAATTAAAGTCCATGGAAAAATTAGGGTGGAAATAATTACACGACACCAATCCCTTGATTGGTTTCCTTTGAGATGTCCGGGTAACCAATTCCAAGGCTTGAGAATATCTAGGGCAATTAATAAAACAGCCCCCAAAATTTGAGGCTGCAAAGAATTGAGATATTCTTCTGTTGAGTTTCGCAAAAGAAGCGTTTCGTCCAAATCTACAATTACAAGTTTTCCTTGTAGTTCCATGGACATTGGGTCCGGCTCTATTGTTTCCATAAGTTTTGATAATTGATCAAGAAAATTAGATTTACGGTGGAGTAAGCATTTGAGGTATTCGGATGGACTTGGATGAAATTACGGATGTTACCATAATCAAATATATACGATCATGGACTTGGTGGCCATGGCAGTCAAGAATAATTTACGATCGCCTTTATATGGAGATATCCTGCCCCTAGCTAGGGAAAAGGGCAGGTTGCTAATATTGACTGGTTATGTTTGACAACGGGCTTCTAGGGGCTGCTAGTATTGGGGTTAATTATACTTAATTGTGCGATCGCTGTTGGTGGAGGTAATCAAATACACTTTTATCGCCAATATCAGAAGGAATGGCTTGGAAACACTTGCGGAGGGCAAAAATCCCAAATTGAATAGCCCAGAAAAATAACAAAAATTTCTGATTGATCACTGTCCACACTCCCGCCATATATCCCAACAGTAATAGGGGGACTAGGGGAGTTAGCAGCTTGGTTTCCATGCGATTAAAACAAAAAGCCTCCTTAAAGTAAATTCCTGTTAGGGCTACAAATGTAAAACCGACACCAAATAAGCTATATGGCTGATTATAAACGGTGACGGCTAAGGGTTCAGGATCTGCGATCGCCACTACTAGGGTAGCAATACCCCCCATGAGCCAACAAAACTGAAGGAATCTGTGTAAAATAATCAGATAGATATGAATTGTGAACAGGCTAACCCCTAAAGCTAACCAGAACACAAGATAAATAGGGGTCAGCAGTTGCAGGACTATGGGGTTGTGTGAGTCCCATATTACTAAAGCAGTCCCTATACCAAAGCAGAGGGCGGCGATCGCCAAACTAACTCTATATACTAGGACTCCCTGGCGATCGCCATCAGTGATGGTATACTCACCAAACTGTCCTTGGTATATCTGTGGCTGAGATGTTGATACGGTTTGAGTCACAATTTTAGTCTCCTGTTGATTATTAGGATCTATCCAGAACAAATTAAAGTAACTTCTGTTGTTCACTAACCCAAATATTATGACAAAATTTCAGAAAAACTTAAAATCGGCCTCGACTCATCTCGATCCGTCTCACCTGGAGGGGATTCAAATTGATGAGACGATTACTTTTAATATCCGTAGTGGTAACAGTAGAGACCGATTCGAGCTAACAGAAGATCCCCGTTTATTGATGTTTGAACACATCAAACACTTGAATCTAAGTGATATTGAAGGTCTCGAAGGTCTTGATGACTTATACATGGATTATGTTACCGATGATGACCTAGAAAAGGCGGTAGCCAAGACTAACAAAAAGTTGGGTTTCAAGGCTTCTTATAGTTTGACAAAAAAACTTAAACTATATCTGCAATACCTGAAAAAAGAAATCAAGTTACCTTGTTATGTGACCGGAAGCGATGAATTTGATTGGGAAGAAGAATATTTATTTTCTTCGGGTCGCAAAAAGGAATATCAGAAACAAAAAATCAACAATCCTTCCTATCAAGATACTTTTGAAATTTTGAGTTTTGTTGATAAATTTGATGCAGAAGATGGCTTGAAAGTGGAAGTCCGACGGGTTAGCGATGAGAAATTATTTACCCTAGTCCTAGCGGATTTAGAATGCACAGACGAAGAGTCTGATAATTATGAATTAATCGAAGATTATTCGATCTGGTTTTTAAGTAGCGCGGGAGATTTTGATTAGAGTACAGCCCCAACTGTCATCTGGTGGGCGGATAATTCCGACTGCCAAAGATAGAGACGAACTGTGGGGCTGTAAACATTTTCTAAGAGTGATAAATCCGGGAAGTATTGACAGTGGCTAATGCTTCCACCAGACTACGAACGGCTGCAATCATTGCTAATTCATTATCCAGGCGGTTGATAGCGGAACCGACACCGACACCAGCCGCCCCAGCAGCGATCGCCAAAGGTGCTGTTACACTAGAAATTCCCGAAGCGCATAATACTGGAACCGATACGGCGCGGGAAATTTCGCGGGCAGCGGCTAGGGTAGGGGCAGCTTTTTCAATCAATCCTAAAGTTCCGGGATGCACGGGGTTAGCGCTAGTTCCCCCTTCAGTTTGGATAATATCCGCCCCAGCTTCCACTAAGTCTATAGCTAATTGGACTTGTTGATCAAGTTCCAAAATATGGGGAACTGTTACCGATAGGGTAATCTCAGGAAGTAGCGATCGAGTTTGACGGGTCAATTCCAAAACTTCGGGAGCTTCAAAGCGCCGTCCTTGGGCGTAGAAAGCATCAAAATTGCCAATTTCAATCAAATCAGCCCCAGCTTGGACACAGGGGAGAAACTTTTCTGGTTCTACGGCTGAGACACAAATAGGTAAATGGGTCAAATTCCGGGCGATCGCCACCAATTCGGGGTCGGCGGCAATATCTACAAAGGTCGCGCCGCCTTGAGTGGCTGCTTTGACTACCGCCATGACATTGGCGCGATTGAAATTCATTAAACCGCTAATTACTTTCAGCCCTTGGCCTCGGTTAAAGGCTTGCTGTAGGGTGGAGTTGATCATTGTATTACTTAGACTCTATTTCCGATATCGATTTATTTTGACACAGAGCGGAAACACTGGGGCTGCTGAAATTTATAAATATCTGCGATCGCCTTTACCCAACTGTCTACCACCGACTCGAGTAGGCGCGTCCCCTTATCTTCTGTGGCGGCGGTTGCATCTCCCAAAACACCACTAGCGCTTAGATCCCGCGTTACCCAAGCAAAGGGCAATTTTCCCTCCATACTCAGTAAACTGTCCGAGGGTAAGCCGTGGGGAAACTCTCGCACCACCTTTTCCCGGCGTACCACATCAGGCAAAATTGATAACATCACGCTGGTTTCTATGTCTCCGGCGTGAATCCCTAATTCCAATTCTTCGGGGGAAAATAGTTCTTTGGCTATGTGGGGAACCCGCCACACAAACAGGGGAAAGACCATGAAATCTTCATGCTGTTGATGCAAGTCTCGCGCTACCATCTCTAAAATCTGGGGTTGTCCACCGTGGGCGTTCACAAATACTAATTTGCGGAACCCCGCCCGATATATACTTTCTCCTACTTCCATTAATACTGACATTAGGGTTTCAGAGGTTAAGGTGATGGTTCCCGGAAAGTGCCAATGTTCGTTAGATTTGCCATAATATAAGGTAGACAGGGCATAGGCGGGAATAGTGCGATCGAGTTTTTCTAGGGCTTTCCCGGTCACAGCCGTAGCAATGGCAGCATCGACAATTAACGGTAAATGGGGGCCGTGTTGTTCTATAGCCCCAATAGGTTGGATAATTACCGTATTTTCTCGATCGGGCATTTCCGCAATTTCTGTCCAAGTTAGGTAAGGGAAAAACCGATGAGGGGGGATAAAATTGTGCATGGTTTTCGAGGTAATTTTCACCAAAAATTTAGAATATTTTTTAATCTCAGGAAACTAGATCTTGAGCATGGTGTGCATACCTACCTAGGGACGGGGGGCATGGTGCAATCAGACTGGGTTCACAGTGGTTATGATTGATATAGACCATAGCCAAAATTTTATGCCAAAATTGACACAAGAAACTCAATGGTGAGTTCTCAATCCATAGGAAAATCAGTTAATCCATAGGAAAACCGATTGCATTTGTTATCTCCTCCATTTTATATCAAACTGTAACATATTATGAACTTAGACGATCGCTCTAAACCCCATTCCTCGAACTCCCATAGAAGTTTCAAACCTCAACGCCAGATGGAAATCATTGGTCAACTCCTAGATGGAAGGTATCGAATTGTACAAATTTTGAGTTCGGGAGCATTTGGCCAGACCTATCTAGCGGCAGATACCCGCCGCCCAGGTCATCCTCAATGTGTGGTTAAACAACTGCGTCCCCCCAGTAATAATTCCAAAATCCTGAAAACAGCCCTACGCCTATTTCGACAGGAAGCAGAAATCTTAGAAAAACTTGGAAGAAACGATCGCATTCCCCTATTATTAGCCTATTTTGAGGACAATAATCACTTCTATCTAGTGGAAGAATTTATCGAAGGACATCCCCTTCATAAAGAACTAATTCCCGGTCATCCGTGGAAAGAAGATATAGTTATCGAAGTATTAGAAGAAATCCTCAATATTTTAGTATTTGTTCACCACAACGGCGTAATTCATCGAGATGTTAACCCCTCGAATTTAATTCGCCGCAAATCAGACCAAGCCTTAGTCTTAATCGATTTCGGTTCCGTCAAAGCCGTGACTAGCCAACTGGCTGAGGAAAATAATCAACCCATGCGAACCATAGCCACGGGTACACCTTCCTATATGCCGATTGAACAATTCCAGGGAAACCCCCAATTTAATAGCGATCTATATGCTGTGGGAATGATTGCTATTCAGGCTTTAACTGGTTTAGAAGCCTCAGATTTGCCGAAACTTCAAGATCCTAGCCTATCTATATCTGGAGAAATTGCCTGGCGACAGCGGGCGCGAGTTAGTAACAGCCTAGCTAGTATTATAGATAAAATGGTGCATCATTACTATGGCAAGCGATATAAATCGGCTATTGATGCGATCGCCGAATTAAATCAACTCACCGGAAAAACTGGGTTAGTTAACCAAACTTCCCCAAATCACCCCCCTTATAAAGCACACAAACCGCGACGACGGGAAATCTCCTTAAATCGCCTATGGACTGTAGTAGGAATAGCCGCGACTGGATTAGTGGGTTTAATGGTGATATTTGGCTTATTTCAAGTGTTAAACCGTCCCGATCCCGTGAAATCAGAAGCCGCCTTAAAAAGAGGGGTAGAACGTCTGGAAGCGGGAGATCCGGAAGCGGCAATTAAGGCTTTTAATCGCTCAATCCAGCTATTTCCTGATAATAGTGAAGCCTTCCGTAAACGGGCTAATGCTTACTATGACCTCCAGAAATATGAACAGGCGATCGCTGATTACACCCAAGCCATTAAACTTGATCCTACTAATCCTGACATCTATTTTAACCGCAGTTTAGCATACCATCAAATGGGAGATTTTGGTAATGCTATTAATGACCTAAATCAAGTTATCCGTCTGAACCCAGAAGATACAGACGCTTTCTATCAAAGGGGGCTCGCCCATTATACCCAAGAAAACTACGAAGCCGCCATATTAGATTATACCGAAGTAATTAGGCGACAGCCCGACCATAGTGAGGCTTATCGTGCTAGAGGAAGCGCTCACGTTAAAGCTGGTAATTTACAAGCCGGAATGGCTGATTATACAGAAGCAATTAGACTCAATCCCCAGTCGGCTGCTGCTTATTATAATCGGGGTCGCGCTCGGTTTCATTTAGGAGATTATCAAGGTGCTTTAGCAGACTATAATCAAGTGATTAGTTGGGAACCAGATAATGCTGAAGCATACGGGAATCGTTGCAGTACCTACATCAATTTAGGGAATTATGAGGCGGCGATAGAAAGTTGTAGTAGATCCATTCAATTAAACCCCACAGCTATGGATTATAATAATCGCTGTATTGCTTATCTGAATGTGCAAAATTATGATGCAGCTATTGGAGATTGTACTAAGGCGATTGAGTTAGAACCTAATAATTCTAAGGCTCACAGTAATCGGGGGTTAGTTCACTCTTTGGCTGAGGATTATGAGGCGGCGATCGCAGACTATAGCCAAGCCATTAGTCTTAATCCTAATGATGCGGAATCATACAGTAACCGGGCTCAGGCTCATGCTGAACTTGGTAATTACTCTCAGGCGATCGCAGACTACGCCCAAGCTATTCGCATCAGGCCTAATTTAGCTGGTGCTTTTTATGGTCGCGGAATGGTGCGAGCATCTTTAGGCGATCGCCGAGGTGCCATCAGTGATTTTGAACAGGCTGGAAAACTGTTTTTAGAGCAAGGTTTGACCGGGGGATTTCGGGATTCTCAATATCAAATTCAGCGATTACAGTAACCTGGTTTTGATATAGAATTATCCCAGATATTGGTTTGTAATTTTGTGGGACATTGGCCAAATTCTCTAACTCTATCTATAACCTAGCCATGACTAATCAATACCCTCAACCCTCTTTAAATATCAGTGATGTGATCATTGCCGGATTTCGCATCTATCGAGACCATTTTAAACAATACTTTACTATGGCGTTGGTCGGCTGTTTATGGCTGATTGTTCCCGTTTATGGTTGGGCTAAATTTCTCGCCACTTTAGGAGCGATCGCTCGTTTAGCCTTTTTTGAAGTGAGCGAACGCCCAGAAGCCCCATCAGATGCTAAACGCTACACTAACAAACGCCAATGGAGTTTTTTCGGACAATTACTCCTCGTCGGATTAATTCTCATTGGTATTGTCATCGGTTTTAGTATGATTCTTGGTGCAGCCATATTCATATTTATGAAACTGAATTTTGAGAGTTTTTGGTTATCATGGTTAATTTTTTTATTGGCAGTATTTGGGTTTATCATCTTATACCTGGGGTTTATATGGATATCAGCCCGTCTGTATATATGTGACGTGATTCTCGCATTAGAAGACCAGACAAACGCCAAAAAATCGGTTAGAAAAAGCTGGGAAATCACCGAAGAATCAGAGTTTCAAATTATGGGGATTTTGATAGTCGCATTTTTAGCAACTTTACCCTTCCCCATAGCTACTCGGTTCATTTTATTAATCAGCCGATTACTTATCAATTCCCTAGTCACGGCTGAGGTAGCAGTTTGGCTGAATTTATTAGTTGTATCCGCTGTGTTAATTTCTATGGGGGCGCTGACTCTCCCCTTTTTCAAATCCATTAAAGCCGTGATTTACTACGACCTCATCAACCAGCATAATCAGGATGAACAGAATTTAGTCACAGATAACCCAAAAATATTAGAAATCTGAAGGTGTTTGTGAAATTTTGTTTAAGAAAATCGCCCGAATTACCTAATTGCTGTACAATCCCCACCATAGGAATTTTCGGGCTGGTCAATTAAAAGCAGATTCCTGGCTTCCCCCCCCTAGGTAACGACGAGCAGCATTTTTTACTTTGGTGAAACCAAGGAGACCAAGAATCTGTAATTTTGGAGACAGTCAAAAATCCTATAGCTGCATCTCTAAATTGAGTCATGACTAATAAATATGCTCACAAATCCCTAAACTTGGCTGATGTCATTAGTGCCGGATTTCGCATCTATCGAGACCATTTTAAACAATACTTTACTATGGCGCGGGTCGCCTTGTTATGGCTGATTGTTCCCGTTTATGGTTGGGCTAAATTTGCCGCTACTGTAGGAGCGATCGCTCGTTTAGCCTTTTTTGAAGTTAGCGAACGCCCAGAACCAGGAGCAGATGCTAAACGCTATACCGACAAGCGAAAATGGAGTTTTTTAGGGCAATCAATTCTGGTACTATTGATTCTTATTGGGGCTTTTATAGGTTTAAGCATAGCTATGGGAATAGCCGGATTCTTGGTATCTATGCTGCTGAATCCAGAAAATTGGGTGTCATTATTACTAGGATTTTTATTAGGAGTAGTGGCATTTGTCATGTTTTATATAGGCTTGATGTGGATATCAGCCCGCCTGTATATATGTGACGTTATTCTAGCCGTAGAAAACCCGATGACCGCCACCGGAGCCATTAGTAAGAGCTGGAAAATTACCCAAGAATCAGCATTAAAAATTATCGGGATTATGATAGTCGCACGTCTAGCCACCTTCCCGGTCAGGATTGGGGGTCAGTTGATTATGACAATCAGCCGAGCAGTTATCAGTTCAATTTTCCCGTATGACTTAGCAGCTTCGATAAATTTCTTCATTATGTTGGATGTGTTAATTGCTATGAATGCGCTGATTATGCCGTTTTTCCAAGCCATTACAGCCGTTATTTACTACGATATAATCAGCCGTAATGGTAAAAAACAGAATCTAGTGACAGATAGCCCCAAAAGCCAATAAATCTAGGGCTTACGGTCAGAAATCGAAAGGCTATAAGGATGTTGAGACTGTTGGCGATCGCCAATAAAAATCCGATAAGTTCCCCGAGTACCATAACCAGAAAACTGTAACATAGACCCAGAGGGACTCTCCGGGAGTACACAATAGCGACCAGCCGGACCATCAATCAGTAAAGTAGGAGCCCCAGCCGTCTGTACAGTAATACTCCAATATGGTAGATCCTGAGTCACATCAAGAACATGATTAGGACTCTCAGCGATCCAACCACAGTCTCGGCTATTAGAACTTCCCCCCGAAGTTCCCGATAAAGTGACAGCCACCCCAGGGGAAACCGATCGCCTGTCAGCCAAAACCGACTGCGCCGACCCCAGAAACAGGGAAACCCCCAGCAGTCCCGCTGTTAAAACTTGACCCAAGTTAATATTAGTCATAACCCACCCTCTTAATCTCCTTGTACAATGGTAAAGCCTTGTTTTATATCCCCGGAGGAGAAACCCCTTGAACTACCAAGACGACCCGAAAATCAATCGTCGCCTCGAGCAACTCGAAGCCGAAGTTAACCCCAATGCACCCATAAATCCCACCCCCTCCGACTTAAACAGCAGCCTAAAAACCCTATATGGTCAGTTGATGGCGCGGTTCAAGAGATTACCCAAAGCCGGACAGATCGCCATAGCCAGTGTGGGAGTCATCGCCGGGTTAGCCCTATTAAAAACCCTTGTCGAATTAATTTCCTTAGCCATAAGTCTTGCGGTAGTCGGGGTGATAGTGTACATAGGTTATCAAGTATTCAAATCATCCCAAAAACCCAAGATTTAAAGAAGTTCCGTAACCCATCATCAAAGATTCAGACAAAGGCAATTATTAATTATGGCTAGTCCGACTGCAAACCGACCCAGCATCGACCAACCAACCCCCACCTGGCAAAAACAAGCCAAACAACTCCCGTTTTGGGTGCGTCGCTGCAGTGCTTGGGCGGTGGAGATGTCCCTAGTAATCGTGGGGGGATTAGCCCCATTTACCATTGGTGCAATTTCCAATCGTGGTCCCGTGTCAGTCCCCCTCAACCCAGTAGTAAGAGGAACAGCCGAAACAGTGGCTGCTACCTTGGGACTACCAATGCGCGATCGCCAGCCCAGTGTATCTCCATTGACGAATTTATTTTGGTCTGGTGCCTTAGTTTTGCCAATAGCGATCGCCTCCTGGCAGCTTTATCTATTGTCCACCACCGGACAAACCCTTCCCAAGCGCTGGTTTGGGGTTCGTGTAGTCAACTCCAGACAACTCCCCCCCGGATTTTCACGGATTATCGCTAGGGAAACCATCGGGCGTTGGGGCATTCCCGTCGGTATAGCATATATAGTTTGGCAAGCCACAGGCGCATTCCCCAATCTCCTGGTAATGATGGGATTATCGGGAATTATGATCGCCGCCGACGGACTAATGGGGCGGCGCTTCCACAGTCGCACCGGACACGATTTGCTGGCTGGTACTTATGTACAACCGGCCGCCACTTCCTTCTTTACCAATCCATTCACCTCCTACGACTGGGAAGAAGAAAACCAATCGGTCAAGGCGATCGTCTTAATCTCTAAGCCAAAACTCCCAGAGTGGAATTTATGGCAATGGATGCGACAATATCCTGGCTTAACCCTAATTATCGTCGGTAGTGCCAGCATGGCAGCCGTTTTGGGAACCTTTATCGGCACTCAAGTCTATATTCAAAATCAAGCCAACCTTCGCGCCTCCCAAAATCAAGATAACGAAGTATTTCTCGCGCTGGTGGGTCGCCTTTCTCCCGCCGCCAACACCGACCCCGCACAACGGCGGGGAGCAATTTTAGCTTTAGGAACCCTACAAGACCCCCGCGCTGTTCCCCTACTGGTGGATTTACTCGGTCAAGAAGATGACCCCATATTGCTAGAGGTGATTCAACAGGCTTTGGTGAGTACAGGTCCGGTGGCTTTACCAAATATCCGCAAACTTAATCAAGCCTTGAGAAATGACCTCGATTCGATGAGGTTTGGGGCGGACCAACGGCAAAAACGTATTGTTTCCCAACGACAGCAGGCTACTCAAAGGGCGATCGCCAAAATTCTCAAAGTCTATGGCGGTTTTATCCAACAAGCCGATCTTAGTCGTGTTCATCTCGGTCAAACTACCACCCCTCCCGCTCAGTTTACCCTCGTACTAGACCAAACCGACCTATCTGGCATCAGTTTCCGCAGTGCCATCATGACCCATGCCAATTTCCGCAATAGTCGCTTTGCTTCACCTGGACCTGATGGACGTTTTAACACCTTTGACGACTTGATATCAGACCTCAGCGGCGCTGATTTGACCTCTGTTGACCTGACAGGCGCTTTTATGAGTCCCGTCATCATGCGACGCACTAACCTGTTAAACGGCACCCTAGACCGCGCTAATTTATCCAATGCTGATTTGAATGGCAGTAATTTTAGCAGTGCTAGTCTGATTGGCACTAACCTAGAAAATGCTAACCTAAAAGAAGCTAGTTTGACCGGAGCAGATATCACTAACGCTAATCTGTCACGCTCAGACCTCAAATTAGCCCGCATGAGTCAGATTAACGCCCAGGGAACCCAATTTATGTTTGCTGACCTCCGGGAAGCAGATTTACAAAGGGGTTCCTTATCGGGCGCTGATTTCCAAGGTGCTAATCTTCAGAATGCTAACCTCAGTCAAGCTCAACTCACTGGCACTAATTTTAGAAACGCTAGGCTACAAAATGCTAACCTGAGTAATGCTGACCTGAGTTTAGTTAACCTACAGGGTGCTAGACTACATGGCGCAAATTTTGAGGGGGTGACTTTTGTGGTTAATCGGGAAACTCGCACTGATGAGTTTATCGAAGAAACCGCTCAGGGTACCACCTCAAACCGAATGCAGGGGGCCGATTTTTCCCGTGTGCAAAACTTGAGTGATGCTCAAATTACCTATATCTGCAATCAAGGCGGAATTCATCCTAATTGTGAGTCCTGAAAGGGCTAAATAATTGTCGGGGTGGGTTTGGCGGTTTGGGGGTGGCGGATTCAGATCACTTCTGAACCCCCCCCAAACTTAGGCAGTATTTTGGTTAAATTTATCGGCTAACTTAACCGTCGAAATAGACACCCAAATTGTTCCATATTGGCTAAAATTATGACCAATTCTATAGCACCTATTCCCTTTGTTGATTTATCGTTTCAATATCAGGAACTTACCGATGAGATTGAAAAAGCAATTCATGCAGTAATTGGACGCGGAGATTTTATCCTGGGACGCGCCCTACAAGAATTTGAGGCAGATTTTGCGACAGCCTGTGGTGCTAAATATGGCGTGGGTGTCGCCTGTGGAACTGATGCGATCGCCATAGGTTTACAAGCCTGTGGCGTTAAACCAGGGGACGAAGTTTTGGTGCCAGCTAATACCTTTATTGCAACTATTATTGGTATTTTGCAAGCCAGAGCCAAACCCGTTTTGGTAGACTGTGAATTAAGCACAGCTTTAATTGATATAGCCGCCGCTGAAAGAGCCGTGACCGCCAAAACTAAGGCGATTTTACCAGTGCATCTATACGGTCAAATTGTCACCCCTAGCCAACTGCTCGACCTAGCCCTAAGTCATAACTTAATTGTATTTGAAGATGCGGCACAAGCTCATCTGGCTACCTGCGAAAACTATCGAGCCGGTTCTATCGGTCGCGCCGCCGCCTTTAGTTTCTACCCTAGTAAAAATTTAGGGGCTTTTGGTAGTGGGGGTATGGTGGTTACTTCCGATGAAACGGTCGCTAAACAGGCGCGAATTCTGAGGAATTATGGCGCACCGGAAAAATATGTGCATACGGAACAGGGGACTAACAGCCGCTTAGATACTATACAAGCAGCGGTTCTTAACGTCAAATTGCGTCATTTACCAGGGTGGAACCGCGATCGCAATTTAGCAGCCGAACAGTATGATGTTCAATTAATGGTGCTAAAAGAACATGGTATTATCCCCATTTACAACTACAGCGAAGGGGGTCATGTTTATCACCTGTATGTAATTCGTGTTACCGAGGAATGTTCCCTCACTCGCGATCAGCTACAGGCTAAACTAAATGAATTAGGGGTGCAAACAGGCATTCACTATCCCATCCCCTGTCACCTACAACCCGGTTATACTGATCTGGGATACAAAGCTGGAGACTTTCCCAAAACTGAAACCCTCAGCCAGCAGATTCTATCTTTACCCATGTATCCTGGGATTACCAGTGATCAGATTAATCAGGTAGTTGCAGCTATTCGCACCGCCTTGGGTCTTAAAAAAGATTAGGTGCGAGATGTTCGCGATTAAATAGGGATCATTAAATCAGTGGGAATGTTGCTCGATTACACAATTAAGGCTTATGGAAACTCAACCTAAAATTCCTGTGGCGATAGAGCGAAATCTATTTATCGGATTGGCGATCGCCTTGTTGGTGTTATTATACGCCCCTTTGCTCCTGCATTGGTACGATGGCTGGCTCAACAAAAGCATTAGCATCGAACATGAATATTTTAGCCACGGCGTAATTGGTCTACCCTTCGCGGCTTATATCGCTTGGAATAACCGCCAACAGTGGAACAAACTACCCAATCAACTGCACCCCTTGGGGGGAGTATTATTAGGACTCGGTGGCGTTCTCTACCTCAGTAGCATCTCCGATTTAGTCAATCTGTCCTTTCCGATAATTTTAGCCGGACTCTGCCTGTGGCTAAAAGGAATACCTGGGTTAAAATTACAGGGGATAGCCTTATTGTTTGTGCTACTGGCAACCCCTAACTATATCCCCTATCTGATAGAGCCTTTAGCCCTGCCTCTACAAACCTTTATCGCCAATATGGCGGGATTTGTTCTAATTCAGTTTAACGTCCCGGTGACGGTAGATCAAATCTATCTCTATGTAAATGGACAAATTGTTGAGGTTGCGCCGCACTGTGCGGGACTGAAAATGCTATTTACGAGTCTGTATGTCGGTTTAATGTTATTGTACTGGACGGGTGCGATCGCTTCGAGAACCAAAACCATCCTATTTTTAGTGGCAGCCGCTTTAACCAGTGTTGTCGCTAATATCATCCGCAATACCCTCTTAACCCTGTTTTTCGGAACAGGTAATCAAGCACTTTTTGATTGGCTTCATGAAGGGTGGGGAGGAGACCTATACTCTGCTTCCATGTTGGGTCTATTGGTTATTCTGATGAAACTAATGCAGTATTATTTCCCCGATCAACAGGAATCCGAAGATAATGGACAAATCAGCCCCGAATCTTGAACCCACCAGCCAGGACACCCCCAAACTACAGCTAAAACCCTCTCAATGGGTACTGTTGGGATTTCTGCTACTCCTATTTTTGGTAGGGACTCTTCCCGGTTTCTTTCGGGGTAGCTGGTCTTGGTCAGATATGCCCGATATTCAAGCCCTCCCTCAACTGCAAACCATTCGCCGTGAGGGTTTGACTGTACCCGGGTGGGAAACTACCAGTCACGATACCATTCAAGTGGGGGCGAGGAGATGGTCTTTACAGACCCTCCAACAAAATGATACCGAAGTCCTGGTATTGCTGTTTCCCCAAAACTATTATAAAGACCAGCCCCAAGTCGAATGGATGGATTTGCAAGGGTTACAGAGCCTCAGAACTGACTCCTATCGTGCCCTCCCATTGAGCCTAGACTCCCCCCAACCTGTGACAGTTAACGCGAGATTTTTTCGGGCTTGGAACCCCCGCCAAACCTATGCCCTTGTACAATGGTACGCTTGGCATAATGGCGGATCTCCTGCACCCAGCCAGTGGTTTTTTGCCGATCGCCAAGCTCAACTAAGAGGCGATCGCGCCCCCTGGGTAGCTGTCAGTATTATGATTCCTATAGAACCTTTAGGTGACATAGAAACAGTGGCAACTATAGCTCAATCCCTCGGTCAGGATATCCAAAAACAATTGATGACCACGATTTTTCAGCCACAATAAACAGTTATCCACAGTTGTGATATGGGCGCTAACCTCAACCCGATTAAATCCCTATTCCTCACCGGTCTCTACTCAGTGGCGAGTATTATTCCTTTAGCCATCATCACCAGTGGCGGCAAGTCGATGGCTCAAAGGATACCTGATCGGTGCATCTTACCCCGCTCCTTTGTGAATCAACCCCTACCGAGAGGCGGCGGACAACCCGCACCAGTACAACCAGACTGGCCTACACTATTAGAGCTTTTCCGCAATGCGGATGCTCCCATTCAGACCAGACCCTCTGGTATTCCGGTGTCACCTTCTGTGTTTGAAGGTCCTATTGGCGATCGCATGAAAAGTTATGAGCTAGGACCGGGAGATCAGATTTTTATAGATGTGTTTATCAATGGTCAGCGTTCCCAAGAATTAACTATTCCCAATGCCACCATTGGTCCTCAAGGCTCCCTGGCTATGCCTTTAATTGGTCTGGTGGAATTGGAAGGATTAACCTTAGAACAGGTGCGCCAGAATATCCAACCCCGCCTAGCTCAATTTGTCAGAAACCCTGAAGTTGTCGTATCTCTGGTAAATCAGCGACCTGTACAAGTCACCGTGACCGGAAAAATTGCCAGACCAGGTTTTTATCCCCTAGCATCACCACAACTAATTGTCGCCTTGACTACGGCGGGGGGAACTAGACCAGGGGCAGATTTACGGCGGATTACTGTGCGCCGGACTTTACCCACCGGACAAACTCTAGAAACGGAAATAGACCTATTTACCCCCCTGTTATTGGGTTTGGAACCGCCTAATATTCGCCTAAGCGATCGCGATGTGATTACAGTCCCCACTCAGGAAGTTAGCCCCTCAGAAGGCGTAGAGCGAGATCTATTAGAAAATTATAGTCTGGCTGCTGCACCAGTTCCCGCCCAAGTAACCGTCGTTGGGGAAGTTGTGCAACCAGGCTTCTATACCCTCCCGGCTGGGGGTTCTCGTGTCTCTACGGCGCTGTTAGCGGCCGGAGGTGCGACATTAACTGCTGACTTGCGAACCGTCCTAGTTTGTCGCACTACCGTTGATGGTCGAGTTTTAGAAGATATCATAGATCTATATACACCCTTAGCAGAAGCTACCTCTCTCCCGGATGTTTCTCTATCTAATGGTGATTCGGTGATTGTACTACCACTAGATCCTGATGTTGATGAGAGAGACTACGATCGCAAATTAGTGGCTAGTTCAACTTTAGTTAACCAGCAAATTACGGTCAGAATTCTTAGTTATGCCGGAAATGCGATCGGTGCGGTAGCCTTACCCAATGGTAGTACCTTTATTGATATCCTCGCCAATGTACCTTTACAAACTGGAGACCTCGATAAAATTGCCCTGATTCGATATGACCGACAATCTCGACAAACAACTACTCAGATTCTGAATGGTAAAAATGTACTTAGAGGAGACCAAACCGACAATATTCTACTACAAGATGAGGATGTGATTGTGATTAATCGTAATCTGATTACTCAAGTTACTGTGTTTCTCAATAACTTTACCCAACCCTTTCGGGATGTCCTCGGCTTTACTCTCTTCTTTCAACAACTCATTAATTCGGCGGAAAGATTATTTGGACCCGACCAACAACAGGGTAATTAAAGGTATACAGCTTGTTCATAAATTGTGCTAAACATTACCATCACCCTAAATACCTCTACCAGGGAGTGAGAGGGACTTTGACAGCCTATGGCATGATTACTGAAAAGGCTGTAAATACCAAATTGCTATTACCAAAAATTCTGATATTGCCATGACTTTACCAATTGTTAAACGCTATTTAATCGCCTTTGAAAACTACAAATTTGCGGGACTAGCCGCCTTTGTGGTAGCCCTGGGAATTTCTGGGGGTGTGGGTATGATTTTGGAAGCGCCGCCAAGACCGCCCTACGAAGCCAGAGGAATTTTAACCTATAAAAATCCCCCCGTTTTGTTCTCCCAAACAGGTCAAAATATTCGACAGCAAGGACAACAACTGACAGACCGGATGTTACTACAACCCCGTGTGATTGAGACGGTGTTAAATGAAACGATGATTACCCCTAGAGATTTTCGTGCTAACGCTAGGGTTCAAATTAGACCGGGAGAGGGTGGTCAACCGGGTACAATTCAAGTCACCTTTAAAGATTATAATCGCGATCGCTCTGTGGAAGTGGTCAATGTATTAATGCGGGAGATGATCGAACAGAGCCGTTTAATTAATACGGAACAACTCCGCAATATTATGGACACAATTCAAGATCGCATGGGACCAGCGAGAGCGGAATTGAGAGAGGCTCAAAATACTCTGGAAGAGTATGATAGACGAGAAGGCGCTACTTTATTGGCGATCGAAAGTGGTTCTTTACCTCAGTCGATTATTTCCAATAGAAATCATGTAGAACAGCTTGAATTGAGACTAGATTCTATTAATGCTCAAATCGCTAGTTTGGAAGGTAGACTAGGATTGAATGTCGATCAAGCCTATGTTTCCCAAGCGCTGACGGCTGACCCAATTATTGCTCAATTGCGAGTACAACTTTATCAAATTGAGTCTCAGTTAGAGTTTCTGCGTAAGGATTTTACTGATGCTCATCCCCTGGTAGCAGATTTAATTAAACAACAACAGGCAAGCGAACAGCAATTACAAGCGAGAGCTTCTGAGGTTCTCGGTGGTCATGGGGTGGCGGCTCCCCTGCGACAGGTTGACCAAATTCGGGTTGATTCGTCTTTAGACCCCTCCCGACAGCAAATTGCTCAAAATTTAATTAACCTGCAAACTCAGCAAGAAACTCTACTCCAAGAAATTGCTACTAGCCGTGAGGTGGGACGCAGATTAGAACGGGAATATGCGACTATTCCTAATAAGCAAATGGAGAAAATGCGGTTAGAGCAACAGGTGGGTTATAGACAGACACTCTACGATAAAATGCAGGCGCAATTGGCTGATGCTCAGGCGGCGGAAGCGGAAACGGTGAGTAGTTTACAGGTGGCTCAGGAGGCGGCGGCTCCTGATGTGGAAGATCCACCACCACCACCTAGTTTAATCCTGGTCATGGCTGCGGGTGGCTTTGGTGGGGTGATAGTTGGTGCGGTGCTGATTTTTGCGTTGGGTATACTTAGCGGTAAATTCTACACCTGGGAGGAGATTCAGGGGGCTTTGAAAGAACGAGAAATTCCGATTCTGGGAGTGGTTCCCAATGTTTTGGATGACCATGCGGATTGGGATATGCCTTTACTACTACATCACAATTCTCGGTATTTGGAACCCTATGAGCAGGTGCGTAGTAATTTGTTCAGTAACGGCCAAAAACCTCCGAAAGTGGTGTTGATGACTAGCACTAAAGGACCGGAAGGTAAGACTCTGACGGCTTATAATTTGGCGATCGCCTCCGCGAGAGCCGGAAAACGGACTTTGATAATTGAGGCGGATTTGCGATCGCCAAGTCAAGTTGAGAGAATGCGATTGGCTATTGATTCTCAGGACCGTTGGGAACCTTTGCGCTATTACGGAGATTTGAATAATTGTATCCGTATGGTTCCAGATGTGGAAAATCTCTATGTGATTCCCTCTCCTGGTCCGTTAAAACAAGTAACGGCGGTGCTAGAGTCTAGTGAGATGCGACGTTTGCTTAAAGAGGTGCGCCATCGCTTTGATGTGGTGATTGTGGATGTACCTGCTTGGAGTGACCATAATGATGCTTTGACTCTGGAACCTTTAACTGATGGCATGGTTTTGGTGGCTAGACCTACTTGTACTATGTCGGCTCAGATGAATCAATTGGCTGATCAGTTGACGGAAACTGATGAGGAGCAAACTGGACCGAAAAAATATCGGCCGAGGTTACTTGGTGCTATTATTAATGGGGCTGAACTCGATCTTCTGCCTGAAGATGATGGGGAGTTGATTGATATTCAGAGTGTTGATTCTTTGGATCGTCCGGCTTTACCTAGGGATTATGAGCCGATTCCTCAATTGCCTTCTGGCGCTAGGCGTTAAATGTTTCAACGGGTTGATATTACCCCGTTTGGGGATGATGCGATCGCTCCTCATGTTGAGGTTTGGCAGGCTGATTTGGATTTGCATTTAAGTCAAATTGCTGGTCTGGAAAGACTCCTAAGTGCTGAGGAAAGACAAAGGGCGGCCGCGTTTCGTCGGGAGAGCGATCGCCTCCATTTTACCGCCGCTCGTGGGATTCTCCGCCAAATTTTAGCCTCTTATGTAGGGGTGGCTCCCCCAGGGTTGGAATTTGCCTATAGTCAACGGGGAAAACCGGGTTTAATTACTGGAAATTCTCAGGGTGAAATACAGTTCAATCTTTCCCACTCCCACGGTAAGGCTTTATATGCGATCGCCTTTAACCGCAGAGTTGGTATTGACTTAGAAAAAATCCGCTCCTTGGATGGATTAACTTTAGCCAAACGCTTTTTTTGTGAGGGGGAATATTCCCAACTTTCTAACCATCCAAAAGCCGCACAAAATCGCGCATTCTTTCAGCTTTGGACGGCGAAAGAAGCCTTACTAAAAGCCACTGGTACGGGATTAATAGGCTTAAAAGATGTGGAGATTTTACCCAATAATGATGGTCAACTTTTCCTGGCTAAAATAGTTGGAAATTACCCACATAATTGGTATTTAAAAACCTGGGAAATTGACAATTGGGCGGCAGCTATAGCAGTAGAGACCCTGAAATAAGCACCTAGCAACACTCCCACCAGTAACTTGATGTTAAAAATCATCGACTAAAGAACTCAGACGCTCCAGGAGGGGGTCAGTTTTTTGGGGGGGGACGGGTTCTGGTGGTGGGGGAGGCGGCGCGTTTGACCGAGAGGGTTCTGGTGGTGCAGCAGGTGATGTAATTTGGGGCAATTTACTAGGTATTTGAGCGATCGCCTCATTGGTAGTATCCAATTTCAATGCGATCGTCGCCTGAAATTGAGCAAGCTGCTGGGTTAACTGATTAACCTGACTCTCAAGTTGTTGGGTTTTATTTTCCGGTTTTTGGGCTTGTAGCTGTCGCTCCAAAGCCCCTAATTGTCTCTGGAGACTCAATAAACCCTCTTCAATAGGTTTTAGATTAGGAGAGGGGTTTAAAGGTCTTTCCGAGGTAATTTCCGGGCGGTAATCATTGTTGTTAATCACAGGGGTCTGTGTAGTGGGAGAACTCAACAAAAACTGCCACAAAGCCTGTTTACAGAGATTGCTAAAAGTTTGATATTTAGTGAGAGATAGCTCCTTTTCGATCGCCTCTAACAGAGTTTGATCAGCAGCATCCTCAGTAAAAGTAACCGACTGCGTAAGTTTTTTATTAGCCCAGAGCATAGTTAGGTAGGACGTATGGGCAGACCTGCCAATGAGGACTAACCCAGTTTAGCAGCAATTAGATCTAATTTCACCCCCAAACAGGCTATCCCGTTGAGGAAGTACCCAACGGGATGAAAAACCAATTAATTAGCGTTTCGCCAGTTGAGCCTCCCCATAAACATATTGTCCTAGGGAGTTAGCCTTACGAGCCGGTTGAGTCAGATGAGCCCTTAACTGAGCCTCTTTGAGTAGGGGTTGTAGATCTTGCCAGAAAAACTCACCACCGCCGCCAGTAATCACTACATCTGTGACCCTTTCTGGCAACCATTTTACCACGCGATCGCAAAGATCCCGCGCAAAAATCTTACGCAACTCAGGTACAATTTCATCTAGGTTAGCAGGTTTAGTCGCCCCTCTGGGACGATAAAAACGTTGTCCTTGGGGTTTATGTACTGCCTCTAGCAAGAATAGGGATTGAGCATCGGCTCCCTCAATCTTAGCGGCGACTTCCTCATAAAATTTACTCATCGCAAAGACTTCACTCTGAGAAACCCCACGAGCAAACCGGAAGCGATCGACAGTCAAGAAATCCGTAGTTTGATGTCCCACATCAACAATAGCTACAGAAAGATCCGCAAAGTTAGGCATATCTTTACTGCCCTGGGCTTCACACCAAATCAGGCTACCATAGCCCTCTGGCATTACCCGAACACTCTGGATATCAACCACGACTTGCTCACCCCTAAAGACCAAGGTATTGGGTCCACTGAGGAGACTCATAATTTGTTCTTTCTCTCGCTCAAACTGTTCTTGAGAGTAGAATGGTAGACCCAGCACCACATCAAGATCGCCTTTGAGGTTGAAATACCCCACACAAGCGAAGATCTTAATTAGGGCATCGTTGACCTTAGAGGGGTTAGCGGCGGGATCTACGCCAAACAGACTCGCTCCAAAATCAGCAGCCAGTTGACCGACGGCAAAACCATTTCCCTGATATTCCAGCCATAGATCTAACAGAGGATCGGTGTTTTTCGACTCAAAGCCGCCGCCACGGGCTTTTTCTACACTTAGTTGGGCAACATTAGAGGGGATAAAAACCACATCTGCGGGGTTGCGACTAATACAGGATTTAGTTGCGGTTCTCCCCAAGTCAACACTGAGAATCGTTGAGCGGCCGACTACAGTAGTAGTGGTCGGTTTGGTTGTGGTAGCTTTAGCTAACGGTGACTGTGACTGTGACTGTCCGGGCTGTTTGTTACTCTGCATCTGAAAAATCCGTTACTTCACGAAGACTCAAAAATTGTGACACTCAGAGGGACTAAGTCCGTGAGATTCTTCTTTCGGCCATCAGACTTGCCATCGGGAACTAAAGTTCTCAACACTCAAGCTGATACAAGAAGCATTTGGGTTGCCTCACAACCCAGTTGACCAGTACATCAGGGTACTTAAATCTCATGCTTTCGATGTTAATTGCCAGATTGCAGCCCCATTCTCACAACTTGAATTCAGAAATATGAGTTTGAGTCTCTAGCAACCTTCTGACAATTCTCCCATAGTTATAACTTTCCTGAGATTTAGATGTAGGCAATCCAACAACGGTAACTTTACCCTACTTCGATCGCGAAATAATCATGTCTAACTACAATTCCTAGGATTATAGCCTACTGTCCCCCATTGCCAGATTATATTCCACTGATGTTTTTCCGTATCAGGACTTTTCCCCCTCATCAACTGTAGCCGGCCATTAAACTCCCCGGCCTGGTTGCCTGATCACAGACTGTTACGTTACATTTAGTTAAGATTATGAATATCTTTAATCTTAGCCATTGACTGGGCTGAGTTTTAAGAAATTTCTGATGTATTAGCACATAGAGGCAACGGAATTTATGAAAACATCTTGGAGAACCATTCTGCTATGGACGATCCCGGCCCTGGTGATCGGGTTCTTCCTGTGGCAGGGTGCTTTTGCGGCTTCCCCGACGGATATAGCTCAAAATAATACAGCCAGCACTCGCATGACTTATGGCCGATTCTTAGATTACCTCGATGCCGGGCGGGTTACCAGTGTGGATCTATATGAAGGGGGACGGACGGCGATCGTTGAGGCGATCGATCCTCAATTGGATAATGGAGTGCAGCGCCTACGGGTGGATTTGCCTAATAATGCCCCGGAACTAATTTCTCGCCTGCGTGCTGCTAATATTAGCTTTGATTCTCACCCTCCCCGTAATGATGGGGCGATTTGGGGACTTTTAGGAAATTTGGTTTTCCCGATTTTGTTGATTGTGGGCCTATTTTTCCTGTTCCGCCGTTCTAATAATGTGCCGGGTGGCCCTGGTCAAGCGATGAACTTCGGTAAGTCTAAGGCTCGTTTCTCTATGGAAGCCAAAACCGGGGTTTTGTTTGATGATGTCGCTGGCGTTGAGGAAGCTAAAGAAGAACTCCAAGAGGTGGTTACCTTCCTGAAAAAGCCGGAACGCTTTACCGCTGTTGGGGCGAGAATTCCTAAAGGTGTTTTGTTGGTTGGCCCTCCGGGAACTGGTAAAACTCTCCTGGCTAAGGCGATCGCCGGTGAGGCTGGGGTTCCCTTCTTTAGCATCTCTGGTTCGGAATTTGTGGAGATGTTTGTTGGGGTTGGCGCTTCCAGGGTCCGCGATTTGTTTAAGAAGGCTAAGGAAACTGCCCCCTGTATCGTCTTTATTGATGAAATTGATGCGGTCGGTCGCCAGCGTGGTGCTGGTATTGGCGGCGGTAATGATGAACGAGAACAGACCCTTAACCAGTTATTAACTGAAATGGATGGTTTTGAGGGTAACACGGGCATTATTATTATTGCTGCTACTAACCGCCCAGACGTTCTCGATTCGGCTTTGCTGCGCCCCGGAAGGTTCGATCGCCAAATCATAGTCGATGCTCCTGATATTAAGGGCCGTCTGTCGGTTTTGGAAGTTCACGCCCGCAATAAAAAACTTGCCGATAAGGTGTCTCTCGAGGCGATCGCTCGTCGGACTCCCGGATTTACTGGGGCTGACCTCGCCAACCTACTTAATGAAGCCGCTATCCTCACCGCCCGCCGCCGCAAGGATGCCATTACTATGGCCGAAATTGACGATGCCGTTGATCGGGTTGTCGCTGGTATGGAAGGAACCCCCCTCCTTGATGGTAAAACTAAGCGCCTGATTGCCTATCATGAGGTCGGACACGCGATCGTTGGTACTCTGATTAAAGATCATGATCCCGTTCAAAAAGTTACCCTAGTTCCCCGTGGACAGGCTCGCGGTTTGACCTGGTTTATGCCTGATGAGGATCAGGGTTTGATTTCCCGGTCTCAAATTCTCGCCCGTATTACCGGCGCTTTGGGCGGTCGCGCCGCCGAAGATATCATCTTTGGTGATGCCGAAGTTACCACCGGCGCTGGTGGAGACCTGCAACAGGTGGCGGGAATGGCTCGTCAAATGGTGACTCGTTATGGTATGTCTGACTTGGGACCCCTTTCTCTGGAATCTTCCCAGGGTGAGGTCTTCCTAGGTCGCGATTTTGCTACCCGCACTGAGTATTCTAATCAAATTGCGGACCGCATTGATTCTCAAATTAAGGCGATCGCCGAACATTGTTATCAGGATGCTTGTCAAATCATTCGCGATAACCGGGAAGTTATCGATCGCCTAGTTGATTTACTCATCGAAAAAGAAACCATTGATGGAGACGAATTTCGGCAAATTGTAGCTGAATATACTGAAGTTCCCGAAAAAGAACGGTTTGCTCCAGTATTATAATCTCTCTAACTGAGAAATTGCTCTTAAATTTCCGCCCAGTTTCTTATTCAAGAGACTGGGTTTTTTAATCTAATCTTAATCTAATCATCCTGTTGACCTCTTTATACTCAAGTTACCAATTACTGACCCAGGGGTGGCACTAATTGTTCTAAAGATGAGATCCAATTAAATTATCATGGGCACACTAACTAAATGCTAAGACTAAGTTATATGATCAAAAATGACCATCTTAATCAGGACAACTTAACCAATGACCACACCAGTAGAATATCAACAGCGTCGGGAACAGTTAATGGCTAAAATTGGTGGCGGTACTGCCATTTTTAGCAGTGCGCCCACAGCAGTCATGCACAACGACGTTGAATATTCTTACCGCCAAGATAGCGACTTTTTCTATCTCACTGGCTTTAATGAACCTAACGCCGTCGCCGTGTTCGCACCCCACCACCAAGAACATCAATTTATTCTATTTGTACAACCCAAAGACCCCGACAAAGAAACCTGGACCGGATATCGAGTTGGGATTGATAATGCTAAAACTATTTATGGTGCAGACCAGGCTTATCCAATTCATGAATTAGACGAAAAATTACCCCAATACCTACAAAAAGCCGATCGCATTTATTACCGACTAGGACGCGATCAACAATTTAACCAGATAATTCTCAATCATTGGCAAAATTTAATCCGGGTTTATCCTAAACATGGCACAGGTCCTATTGCTATTCAAGATGCTGGTACAATTCTCCATCCTCAAAGGCTAATTAAAAGCCCCAAAGAATTGGAATTGATGCGAAAAGCCGCCGAAATTTCCGTAGCCGCTCACCAGAGAGCGCGAGAATTTGCTCAACCCGGAAAGTATGAATATCAGGTACAAGCTGAAATTGAATATTTCTTTAATCAACATGGTGCTACTCCCGCCTATCCTTCCATTGTCGCCTCTGGTGAAAATGCTTGTATTTTGCATTACATTGAGAATAATCGCCAAATGCAAGACCAGGATTTATTGTTGATTGATGCCGGTTGTGCTTATCAATATTATAATGCCGATATTACCCGCACTTTTCCCGTTAATGGTAAGTTTACACCAGAGCAAAAAATTATTTATGAGTTGGTTTTGCGCGCACAAATCGCCGCCATTGAACAAGTTAAACCCGGAAATCCTTATAACCAGTTACATGATACGGCGGTGCGGGTTTTGGTAGAAGGTTTGCTAGATTTGGGATTGCTCAAAGGCGATATTGATGAGATTATTAAAGAGGGCAAATATAAGCCTTTTTATATGCACAGAACCGGACATTGGTTGGGCTTAGATGTTCATGATGTCGGCGTTTATCAGTGGGGTGAAGAACCGCAATTATTGCAGCCAGGACAAGTGTTAACTGTGGAACCGGGGATTTATATTAAACGGGATATTAAACCCGTGGAAGGACAACCAGAGGTCGATGAGCGATGGCTGGGAATAGGGGTGAGAATTGAGGATGATGTTTTGGTGACAACAGATGGTTATGAGGTTCTGACGGCTGGGGTTCCTAAGTCGGTGTCAGCTATGGAAAGTTAGGCTGATTTTCGGGGTGGAGTTGATGTTAATTTCTACCCCGGTTTTAACTTACCTAAGAAGGTTATGTTTGGGGTGAATATTTAATTAATTGTGATTATAACTGTTCCTTTTGGTCTTGAGATTATGGCAAAGATTAAGTTTTTGTAAAGAAACAGCCGTCAACCCCAGTCCAGTATGATATAATTTAAGATAGTCACATATCGGGCAATGATGCAGATGAAACCTTGGCATTATGTTTTGATTCCGATGACGATCGCCTCCGCTACGGGTTGGGTAACAGCAGCGATCGCATTTACTGATTTTGACTCTGTTAAACCGTCTCAGGAATTACAACTTGCTCAAACTCCCGTAGGCGCTTGTACTGTCGATGACCCTACCGGAACCCCCTTAAATGTACGAGCTACTCCTGCTGGTAAAATTGTTGGTAGTTTACCCAATGGAACTCGGGTAATTTTAGGAATAACAGACGGTAGAGAAGGACCGAACTGGACTCGCATTATCGGACCCATAGAAGGTTATGTTTGGAGTCCATATTTAACGAATTGTGCTTATCAATAAACCATGAATATATATAGTTCATAGGACTACAACTCCTCTGCAATTATTGAACTTTCCACAGGTCTGGGATATCCAGAACTTGCTCAAGGTCGCCATAATTTTGCTGTAGCAACTCTTGTAATTCCTGAGAAGGTCTAAATACAAAAATGGTGGAATTTTCAGGAATTAATTGTAATGATGGTTGATTACTCATCAGAATAAGTTTAACCTCATTATTATCTAATAGATAACTGAGGGAGATTAAATCTCCTGTATTAGTACCATTTCCCGCATCAGAAATTACCACAGACGAGTTGGCTTGATTAATTTCTGTAGCCACTTGATGATTAAAATAGCTTAAACCTTTATCCCACCAAGTTGATGAAACTGTACTTAAACCCAAGGAGATAATACTAGAACTTAGTAATATGGCTAATACCCACAGCCACAACTTTTCACCATCCAATAATGATTGACGACCAGTATTAAGGTGGGTTCCTAATAAAAAGGCGATCGCCATTTGAATGGCTGGAAAACAAGCGATCAGATACCGAGTGACAGAGGAACGCTGTCCCCCCCATAAGAAATCTGGTAAAACCAACAGGATAAACGGTATCAAAATCGCAGTTAAAATAAATAATCCGGTTTGACTATCATTGGTTTCACTTACATAATACAGAGCATAAATAATTAGCAGTAAAAACGGCAGCCTAAATAAATACGTCCAGAAGCTGTTAAAGCCAAAGTCAATATCAACTAAAACCGAGGTAAAACTTAGCATCCAAAACTTAGATAAATCCAGTAAACTCATGGATTGATGAGTCCAACTGGTCAAGTCTTGAGCCTGTTCCCAATTATGGATAATCACAGTTATCCAGGGTAGATAAAGAACCACAATTAAACATATAGATATTGCCAACTGAATGAAAAACAAAGACGGACGTGGTTTATAATTCCGTCTCGGTTCCGACCCAAAAATCAAGATTCCCCAACCGATATGACTGGCTATAACTAATCCAAAAAATAAATGGGTATATAATCCTAAAGTGCAGGTAATTACATAACCCAACCACCACAGCCAATTGTTGGTGCGACTCCCTTTGAGTAACATCAGACTAGATGCGATAATTAAAGCCGTCATTAAGCTGTATTGACGAGCAGTTTGCGCTAATAATATATCCACCGGAGAAACAGCCAATAAAGCCGTAGACATAAGGGAAATTAGCGGAGATTGAAATAATTCCCAAGCTAAGGCATAAATAAGCGGTAAGGATATTAAACTAATGACGGCGGGTAAAAGACGGGAAGCTAAAATCGAACTGCCAAAGCCTCGCATCCAACCCCTAGCTATGAGATAATATAGGGGGGGATGATGGGGGTTTCTATGCAGAGAGGCGAGAGTATCGGCGGCGGTGCTATCGGGTTTGAGGCGTTGATATTCTAGGAGTTCTGAAGGGGTAAAAATGCGATCGCTGAACAATTGCTGATCTACCTGTTCGCGCGTAAAACCAGCCGATCGCAAGTTGGTAAAAACTTCATCATGGGAATATAATTTGCGATCGAGACTCGCAAAACGGAACAACACCCCCAGGACAATCACAATCATTAACAGAATAACCAGGCGACGGGGTGAACCACCTGTAAACACCTTTGGTTGGTAGAGCATTCCTGTGGTTAAGGTTTTTTATCGATTTCACCCAGATCATAAAGGCAGGGAGTCACCCCTGCCTCAAAATTTTGGAAATTGGCGGTTAGCCTAATCCTAGATTAAATTTTAGCGGGTGATTTAGTACAGTGAGCCAGTGGGACGGTGAACGATAAAGCTGAGAACTTGGCACTGCTTCACGTTATCAAAACCCATAACCCGGATAAAGCACTTAGGATATTCGCGACGGCATTCGTCGATTTCCGCCATAACTTCGCGAACGGTAGTTGCATTAAACAGAGGCAACTTCCACAGAGTCCAGTAGTGCTGTTCAGGCGCAGAGGATTCGCTGAATTCTACCCCAGCAATAAAGCCTTGCTCAAGAATGTACTGAAGCTGTTTCTGGGTCTGAGCATCAGTCAGAGGGGGTAAATAGGACAGAGTTTCGTAACGGCGCTCTTTTGGTAGTGTTTGCATTGTGATTTTCCAGGGTAGTTGTTGAAATTAATTATTTAGACTCCGACCTTAGTCGGGAGGGTTAGTCTCGGAAGTAGTTAGTTGCGTCATTCGTTCCAGGTACTGGCGGCGATGTGCCATATTTCCCTGCTGAATCCCCAGCCGAACCATCTCCGGTAGATAATCCGCCACCTCTTGGGTGAGATGATCTCGGACGGTCATCACCCGGAAAGCCAGTTCTTGATTTTCCTGTAGTAGTTCCTCAAGATAAGCCTCACCATCCTGGATTTTCCCCCGAGAGGAAAAATCACTCAGCCAGATGGCTAAACCAGGGTTAGTCTCTGTCAATTGGTTGGTGATGATGATTACAGCTTGATAGGTTAGGTAACTGGTCAGTACCTTGGTCGTGTCTTTAGCAACTTTTTTGATATCCATGTTCTGACACCAACCCTCTGTTAAGACTTCAAGTTTGAGATATTGGATTGAGTTGTATCCGTAGCTCTCCAAAATTGTCAAGTCAGGGGAATTTGCCCAATCCAAAATCACTTCTCGAAATCTCAGGAAACCTACAGGGTATCCATAGCCTCGAACTCGAATTTGATTTCTTTCCAAAGTTCGCAAGCCACAGCCAGTTCAGGACTCCACTTGCAAGCCTCACGAATCACGTCGCCGCCTTCACGGAACAGGTTACGGCCTTCGTTACGAGCTTGGATGCAGGCTTCGAGAGCCACACGGTTAGCAGTTGCACCAGGAGCATTACCCCATGGGTGTCCCAAAGTACCACCACCGAACTGTAAGCAGGAATCATCACCGAAGATTTCTACCAAAGCTGGCATATGCCAAACGTGAATACCACCGGAAGCAACAGGCATTACACCAGGCATAGAAGCCCAATCTTGGGTAAAGAAGATACCACGAGAACGATCTTCTTCGATGTGGTCTTCCCGCATCAGGTCTACAAACCCCATGGTGATACCTTTTTCACCTTCGAGTTTACCTACAACTGTACCAGAGTGCAGGTGGTCACCACCGGACATCCGTAGACACTTGGCGAGAACCCGGAAGTGGATACCGTGGTTACGTTGACGGTCAACCACGGCGTGCATAGCGCGGTGAATGTGCAGCAACAGACCATTATCACGACACCAACGAGCCAGGGTGGTGTTGGCGGTAAAACCAGCGGTGAAGAAGTCGTGCATGATGATGGGGGTGCCGATTTCTTTGGCAAATTCCGCCCGTTTCATCATTTCTTCGCAGGTGGGGGCTGTTACGTTTAGGTAGTGACCCTTAATTTCGTTGGTTTCAGCCTGGGCTTTTTCGATCGCCTCTTGTACAAATAGGAAGCGATCGCGCCAGCGCATGAATGGTTGAGAGTTGATGTTTTCGTCGTCTTTGGTGAAGTCTAAACCACCACGCAGACACTCATAAACCGCCCGACCGTAGTTTTTAGCCGACAGACCCAGTTTAGGTTTGATTGTGCAACCCAACAGGGGACGACCGTATTTGTTCAATTTGTCCCGCTCAACGGTGATACCGTGGGGAGGGCCTTGGAAGGTTTTGAGGTAAGCAATTGGAATCCGCATATCTTCCAGGCGCAAGCCCCGCAGTGCCTTAAATCCAAATACGTTACCCACGATGGAGGTTAACATATTGGTAACAGAACCTTCTTCAAACAGATCCAAGGGATAGGCAACAAAGCAGAAAAACTGATTGTCTTCGCCGGGTACTGGTTCGATGTGGTAGCAACGACCTTTGTAGCGATCGAGGTCTGTTAACAGGTCAGTCCATACAGTTGTCCAAGTTCCGGTTGAAGATTCTGCTGCTACTGCTGCTCCCGCTTCTTCCGGGGGAACTCCTGGTTGAGGTGAAACACGGAACGCTGCCAGAATATCTGTATCTTTGGGTGTGTAATCCGGCGTGTAATACGTCAGCTTATAGTCTTTTACACCAGCCTGATATCCGGCTTTCGATTTGGTTTGAGTTTGAGAGTAAGACATAACTCCTTTATATCTCCCTTCTGAGGAATCGCTCTTTAAATTTCCGGCTATTTGCCGATTGATTAAAATACTATCAATAAATGGCTTCAGTCAACCTTTAATATTGTTAATATTTCCATTACATTTGTTTATATTTCTTTGCAAAACCACACATTTGGTCCAAAAAAAACATATATATCACTAAATGACTAAAAATAATATTAAGTATTGTAAATATTAGCGGCCAGATCATGAATAATCCCGATCCCGCCACTCTAGGAAGTGGGCGCAACTGGTTAAAGCCGAGAGATCACCAATAGCTTTAGGGGTCGCTGCGCCCCATTCATTTAGGTCTACGGACTGCTATAACCGAGATGGGTAATTATGGGAGTGGCAATCTATTGTATATTATCTATATTTTGATAGACTTAAATCAATAGTACAATCATCATTTCCCATTACTTGGAGGACAAAGCTGGTGATTCAGACCACACTGCATCAGTTAAAGGTTTTTGAAGCCGTAGCGCGTCACGGTAGCTTCACTCGCGCAGCAGAAGAGTTATTGATCACCCAACCCACTGTCTCAAGTCAAGTCAAACATCTATCGCAAGCGGTGGGACTACCACTATTTGAGCAAATTGGCAAACAACTTTATCTGACTGATGCGGGTCAGGAGTTACAAGCGACCTGTCACGATATTTTTCAGCGCCTGGAACATTTCGAGATGACCATTGCTGACCTGAAAGGCGCTAAACAAGGGCGATTAAGTTTATCAGTAGTCACTACAGCCAAATACGTTATTCCCAGACTGTTAGGGTCTTTTTGTCAAAACTACCCAGCCATTGATATTGCCCTACAGGTGATCAATCACCAACAGATTACCCAACGGATGCTGGAAAATAAAGATGATCTATATATACTAAGTCAACCCCCTGAAGATATAGACCTTTGTACGAAACCCTTTTTAGATAATCCCCTAGTGGTGGTAGCCCCCTCTAACCATCCCCTAGTCGGTAAAACCCAAATTCCCATTGAAGCGCTGAACAATGAACCATTTATCATGCGAGAATCTGGGTCAGGGACTCGTAGGGCAGTGCAGAAATTATTTGACAAGAGTAAGGTATCAGTGCGGGTACGCCTAGAATTAGGTAGCAACGAAGCTATCAAACAAGCGATCGCCGGAGGCCTAGGAATTTCCGTTTTATCCAAACATACATTAAACTCGTATGGCGATCAACGAGAGTTAACCACCTTAGATGTGGTAGGATTCCCTATCCAACGTTGTTGGTATGCAGCCTATCTCAACGGGAAACAATTATCAGTTGTCGCCCAGACCTTCTTGGAGTATCTTCTCGAGTGCGGTAAGTCTCATTGACCTGGGTTTAAACATAGCGTGACATGAAACTACCCTTTTTGCCATCTCAACCACCATCAGAACCCACCCCAACTTCCCAAACCGGAGCCGGTTTAGGCACCTTTGGTGGAGTCTTCACCCCCTCAGTTTTAACCATCCTGGGGGTGATTATGTACCTGCGATTTGGATGGGTAGTCGGTCAGGTGGGACTGTGGGGAACCTTAGCTATCGTCACCCTATCAACTTCTATCACCTTTCTGACCTCTCTTTCCATTTGTGCGATCGCCACAGATCAAGTAGTCAGAGCCGGCGGAGCCTATTATATGATTAGTCGCTCCCTGGGTATTGAATCCGGCGGAGCCATTGGGATACCCTTATATTTTGCCCAAGCCATCTCCGTTGCTCTCTATACTATCGGTTTCGCCGAAAGTCTAGTCATCACCTTTCCTCAACTCAATATTAAAGTTGTCGCCACCATCACCACCATCATGGTGGCTATAATTGCCATTAAGTCCGCAAAATTAGCGATTAAAGCCCAATACTTCATCATGGCAGCGATCGCCCTGTCCCTCATCTCCTTATTATTCGGCAGTCCGGTTGAAGCCAGTACACAAGACATAGAAATCGCCACCAACCTCCCCAAAGTAGGATTTTGGCAAGTGTTCGCCGTCTTTTTCCCCGCTGTTACCGGAATTATGGCAGGGGTCAATATGTCAGGAGACCTGCAAAACCCCACCAAAGCCATCCCCACAGGAACCCTCGCCGCCGTCGGCACAGGTTATGTAATATATATGTTGCTACCCGTCCTATTATGGATGCAAGGGGATACAGAAAGCCTCCTAGCCGATGCGCTAATCATGAAACGGATAGCTTTCTGGGGACCATCTATCCTGCTGGGAGTCTGGGGAGCCACCCTATCGAGTGCCCTAGGTAGTATATTAGGAGCCCCAAGAGTCCTGCAAGCCTTAGCCAAAGATGGCATTTTACCCAACTCGTTAAAATTCCTAGGAACCGGATCGGGACCCGATAATGAACCCCGTATCGCCACAGTTGTTACCCTAGGATTTGTATTAATTGCCGTTGCTGTCGGCGACCTCAACCTGATCGCCCCAGTGCTGAGTATGTTCTTTCTGACCACCTATTTGGTACTCAACCTAGCAGCAGGTATCGAGACCTTTTTAGAAAGTCCCTCCTTTCGTCCCACCTTCAAAGTTCACTGGCTATTATCTCTGTTAGGAGTCGTCGGCTGTTTAGGGGTAATGTTCCTCATTGATGCGATCGCCACCATTATCGCCGCCATCATTGTCTTTAGTATCTATATTTGGTTAGAGCGACGAGAACTAGAAAGCGCCTGGGGAGATATCCGTCAGGGAGTTTGGATGGCCCTAGTGCGTCGAGGTTTATTTCAACTGAGTTACACCCCAGACACCAAAAACTGGCGACCCCATATCCTCACCTTTTCCGGTGCGCCCAATAAACGTTGGTCTTTAGTGGAATTAGCAGCTAATTTTAGTCATAACGTCAGCCTGTTTACTGTTTGCACCATCTTACCCACAGGCTCCCGTAGTCCGACCCAAAGAAATGAAATAGAAGCGATTTTGCGCGATTATTTAGAAAAACGAGCCATAGCAGGCTTAGTCAGGGTAATTATGGCTGATGATCCCTTCACTGGCTCCCGTCAACTCGTAGAATCCTACGGAATTGGTCCCTTAGTACCCAATACAATTTTATTAGGAGATTCCCAATCCCCTGAACGTCGAAAATCATATTGTGAAACCCTAGTACATTTTCACAAAACCGCTCGTAGTGTACTCATATTAAGGGATGAATCAGATCAGGGATTTAGCGATCGACAGAAGATTGATATCTGGTGGGGGGGTCTTAATACTAATGGAGGCTTGATGCTAATTCTGGCTTATTTGTTGCGGACCAGTCTGGAGTGGCGCGGAGCCGAAATTAATTTAAACTTAGTTGTACCCGACCAAACAGCAGCCGTAGCAGCCCAGACTAATTTGGCTAAAGTTGTTACACAGTTACGCATTGGGGCTAAACCCCAGGTGATTGTGTCTCAAGGACAACCTTTCCCGGAAATTCTACGGTCTTCCTCTCAGGATGCCGATTTGGTATTTTTGGGTATGGCTACCCCCAAAGAGGATTTAGAGTACAGTGAATATTACGAGCGCCTCCAGAAAATGGCTACAGGATTACCCGCTACAATTTTTGTGTTAGCTGCTCCTGATTTTGCCTTCTCTGAGGTGTTACAAAAAGATTAGGTTCACTTTTTTTTCAACAAGTAATCTGAGGTGTCATGGGGCTGAACTTTCAATGGTCTAGGTTAAAGTTAGCTGTACTTTCGGCGATCGCATTGGGGACTCATATTGCGATCGCTACCCCAGTGAAGGCAGCAGAAACAATTATAGTTCGCCAAGGGATTATGTCCCTGTCCTTGGCGATCGAAGATTTAGAAATATTAGCCAACACCGGAAAAGCTCCCCCCGGACTCCGAGGTTATGAACTGTTTTTGTCTGCTCAACAAAAACAACAAGTCCTGGCCGCTTTCAATTCCCAAATAGGCATCCCACCCACCGCCGTCCGCAATTTACTGACAACCCAAATTGGCGAAAACATCCTTGACGAAATTGCCACCATTACCCGCACTCAGGACCCCCAAACCCGAGGCGCAGACATTAAAACCGCCCTATTAGAAGCCGCCGAAAGCGAGTCTGGGTTATCAATACTAGGGTTTTTACAAAGCTACCCTAACCCAGAATTGAGAATTGATATCGATGTCGCCTTTGATGTGTTTAGTCGCCTCAACCGTTCCTTTTGGCGGACTCAGCAGTTTATGGTGGAAATAGTCCAACAATTAGGACCCACAGATGCTAATTTAACCCTCCCCCTAGACCCCACCCAACCAGGTCCTCACCAAGTGATCACCACTACCCATACCTTTGAGGATACAGCCAGAAACCGCACCATTGATGTAGATATTTATTGGTCAGAAGCCGTCACCAGCGATCGCCCTGTGGTACTGTTTACCCACGGTCGCGGTTCCGTTCGCAACGAATTACAATATGTAGCCCGCCACCTAGCATCCCACGGCTATGCTTTCGTCACCTTAGAACATCCCGGCAGTAACCAGACCTATATTAGCCAAAATCTGGCAATGCAACCACAGGAGTTGTTAGAACGTCCCCAGGATATTAGTTTTGTTCTCGATCAGTTAACTCAACTCACCCAAACCGGTGGAGTTATAGAACGTAGCCTTAATCCTAACCGGGTTTTAGTGATTGGTTATTCCCTCGGTGGTGGTACAGCTTTAACTATAGCTGGGGGAGAGTTTCAACTCGACTCCCTACGCCAGCGCTGTCAGCAGGACGCAATTACTTTAAGTTCCGGACAAATTACCCAATGTATCGCCACTGAACTACCAGGCGATCGCTATAGGCTATATGATCCTCGCATCAAAGCAGCGATCGCCCTTAATCCTACCGCATCCTTAATCTTTGGTGAAACCGGACTAACTCAAATCCGAGTTCCCACCCTCATTTTTTCCACCTCCGCCGATAAACTCACCCCCGCCTTATCCGACCAAATCGCCATATTTCCCCAAATTCCCGCACCTAAATGGTTAGTTGGAGTTTTGGGGGGAACCCACCTCAGCGCCAAAGACCCCGATTTTGTTTTAGATCAATCCCGCGTTCCCAGTACACCCCTATCTGGTGATGAAGTAGCAGGTCTAGCCGCCGCCGATATCCAAAACTATGTCAAAGCCTTTACCCTAGCCATGGCCGCACAGTTAACACCAGAAGCCGAAAAATATCAAATTTTTCTCACCCCAGAATACTTTGAGTTTATTTCTACCGATGCCTTTCCAGTGCGGCTACTCACCGAAATTCCCGAACCTATGCAGATCCTCGTTGATTCATTTCTCAAAGACCAGTTACCCTAAACTTTGCCAAAATGGTAGCTACTATGAGTTCCATTAGGATAAAGAAAAGTGCAAACCACAGATACATCAGGGTTATAAGCAATGAGCATCTCTTGCAATTTCATCTGTTTCCAATCCGAAAGCATAGAATCAAGACTACTCATAGGACGGTATTGGAATTGCCATTCTTCCAACTCCGTCGAGTTATTCTCCAACTGGCGCAACAGCACCACTGTTCCTTTTTCTCCACTGTTTTTGTAGCCGCGATCGCTCATTTCCGATATTTTCTCGGCATTGGCTTCAATCACAGCAATTTGTTGTTCGGGAGTTTCTAAAACATCAGCCATAGTAATTTACGATAAGCTCATCAGATAATCGAAGCCTTGCTCCTCCTAGGACTGGGGCTGGTAGGCGAAGTAAGCTAGGAGGTAGTTACACAGGTTAAGATAGAACTATCATCAGGGAACCAAAAACAGGGAACAGGCATTCCTGGCATCTACCGTCAGATATAGTAAATTGCTATATCTATAATCTATCAATATCAGTAACCCCAGTAAATCTTAACCCCAATCAGTTGATATGACTCCTAAAAAAATTCTAGGGCTGATAGTATTCGCCCTAATTGTTACCTTTATTACCTCTGCTGATGGTTTTACCTTCCTACCCGACCCAGTGCGGGGCGCTAGTAAAACCAGCCGCGAATTTTTAATTGGGCTGGTTCCCGACTGGCTAACCCCCCATAATTTCAACGAAGAACGGGAAAGGGATGTCGAACAGTTACAGAATACAACGCCAGAAAATAGCGGTAATTAAGGCAAAAAGTCAGCCTATAAGTTTACCGGGCTACTCTCTCCCCGTGGCTATCTTAGGCTTTCTTTTTCAGCCAGCTAAACATCGCCCGCAGGTCATGACCAACTTCCTCGATAGGATGTTCGGCTTCCTGGCGGCGCATGGCGGTAAACCCGGCTTTACCAGATTGATTTTCTAACACAAACTCCCGCGCAAACTGACCTGTTTGGATCTCTTTGAGGATCTTACGCATTTCTGCGCGGGTAGCATCTGTAATTACACGGGGGCCGCGAGTATAATCTCCATATTCGGCCGTATTGGAGATACTATCGCGCATTTGAGCCAAACCACCCTCAACCACTAAATCTACAATCAGTTTGACTTCGTGGAGGCATTCAAAATAGGCTAATTCCGGCTGATATCCGGCCTCTACAAGGGTCTCAAATCCAGCTTTAATAAGGGCACTTAAACCACCACAGAGAACCGCCTGCTCGCCAAATAGGTCGGTTTCTGTCTCTTCCCGGAATGTGGTTTCCAAGATGCCACCACGAGTGCCACCAATACCTTTAGCATAGGCCATAGCGCGATCGCGTGCTTGTCCTGACGCATCCTGATAAACCGCAAACAGACAAGGAACCCCCTGTCCTTCTTGATATGTACGGCGCACCAGGTGTCCAGGACCTTTGGGCGCTACCATGATCACGTCTACATTCTCTGGGGGGACAACTTGACCAAAATGGATATTAAACCCGTGGGCAAATGCTAGGGTTTTGCCTTCGCTGAGATTGGGTTCGATTTCGTTTTTGTAGACGGTTTTCTGCACTTCATCCGGTAGGAGGATCATAATTAGATCGGCAATTTTAGCCGCTTCATCTACCGGATAAACTGTTAAGCCGGCATCTTTGGCTTTAGTGGCTGACTTACTCCCTGGATATAGCCCGACGATGACGTTCATGCCACTATCTTTAAGGTTCAGGGCATGGGCATGGCCTTGGGAGCCATAGCCGACAATTGCAATGGTTTTACCTGCCAATAGATCTAGGTTGGCATCGGCATCGTAGTACATACGGGCCATAATCCGGGTTCTCCTTCCTATTCAAGTTGTGTGTTAAGGGGTACTTGCAAAACTTAAATCATATCATGGGTAGAGACCTAGTGGCATATATGATCCTGGTCACGATTTTCGGTAATTGCTACTCAAATCGGGCACATGATAGCTTCGACCGAGTTTTGTAAATATCTTTTAAATATCGTTGCCAATATTGTTACAAAATCTCAACTGGGCGATCGCCTAAAAGTCTTGTCAACACTGACTTGGGGTTTTTTAGGCTCAAATTTTGGCCGGGATTTGTTATTAAGTCTTGTGTCAGGGTCCTGCTGTGACGGGAAATTTGAGTTTCAATTAGAACTATAACCAACCTAATGTGATGTCAATGGCATAGCGTGATATGAAACAACCTTCACAGTTAACACGGCTGATTTGGGATTTCTATCGAGAAAACGAAGCCGAATTGCAACAGCTTAGACCCTTGGGACAGTGTAAAGTCTATAGGCGGTGGGGTGTTTTGCATATTCAGTGCATGAACCAGGACATCGCAGACGCTGTAAAATCCTCCCCATCGCTAATTCAGGAACCTGTTGTTCTGATGCGACTGGCTCATCAAATTAAAATATCGGTTAAGAATACAACGGTGGCTGTGTTTGATGTTAATTGGGACACCATCATCGCCTAGAACCTTTTGGTACGTCATAGTCTGGTCCCTACGGTCGTCGGATTGTAGGGACTTTGTTATATTCACAATTTTTTCTCAAATTTCCCGGAGTGCTTCATCTCCGACAGGAATAGGAAAAAGTAGATGCACCCTGATGGTTTTCCCCCGGCTTCGGCTGGGGGATTTTTTTGCCCAATACTGGACAATTACAAATTTTAAGACGATCGCCACCTTAACCGAGCGATCGCCTTCATCAACATCTCAACTTATTAACAGCTTTCCATCTATTAAGCCGGAACAGGTGAGAAACCATTATTATCACCTATCGATTGAGAACTATTAGCCGCTTTTTTGCCATTGCGTAACTCTTTTTGAATCGAAATAGCTTTTCCTAAAGAAGCGATCGCCTCCTGATATTTTTTCAGTCGGGATAATAAAGCGCCCCTGTGTCGCCAACTTTCCGCATGATCTGGCTTCAAAGCAATCGCCGTATCAAAACAAGCGATCGCATCATCATGTCGTTCCAACTTCTCTAAACAGATTCCCCGTTGACACCAAGCCTGATAAGCATCTGGCTGTAAAGCAATCACCCGATCCCAATTAGCCAGCGCCTGTTCATACTGTTTTAAAGCCGTTAAAATCTCACCTCGCCCCATCCAAGCCTCATAGCTATCCGATTTCAGGCTAATCGCCCGATCATAACAAATCACAGCCTCTTCATGACGTGCTAATTTTACTAAAACTCCCCCCTGAGAAATCCAAAGTTCTGGCTCCTTAGAATTCAGAGATATCGCCTGTTCATAGCAAGATAGAGCCTCCGAATATTGATTAATATGACATAAAGCCATCCCTCGATTTGCCCAAATATCAAACTGACCTGGATTAATTTGAATCGCCCGATCATAAGATGATATAGCTTCCTGATAGCGTTTTAATTGACTTAAAACATTACCTCGATTATGCCAAGTTTCATAATGATTCGCTTCCAGCTTAATCGCCCGATCATAAGACTCTAAAGCCTGCTCATACTTCTGAAATTTACGCAGTAAAGCCCCCCGATTGTGCCAAGCCGCATAATCATTAGGCTGAATCTTTAACGCCTGATTATAGGCTGAAAGAGCCTGGGAATAACGTTTTAAACGCACCAAAACATTACCCCGATTATACCAAGCATCTGACCGCTTAGGCTGAATCTTTAACGTGCGATCATAACACTCCAAAGCCTCAGAATATTGTTTTAGCTGCACCAAAGCATTACCCTTTTGATACCAAGCCTCATCTAAATCAGGGTTAATTTCCAAAGCCCGATCGCAAGAAGCGATCGCTTGTTTATATTGACGTTCATTAATTAGAGCTTCCCCCTTTTTCAGGAAATCATCCGCAATTAAAGGCTGAGAAGTATGCGGATGCTTAGGAGGTAATCGTAATTCATGATTATCATGATTAGATGGAGATTTTGATATCGGCTTAGAGATAGGTGGCGCAGAAACTGGTAAGGCTGGCGTATTAACCTGTTCCATCGCCTGATTTTTATAATTTTGCAGCTCCACCATCATCTGTTGTACCTGTCTAAGATACTGTAACTTCAGATTTTCTAGTTCTTGAATCGATACCTGGGAAGCCTCAACCTCTTTCCTTAAAAAATGAATAGACTTTTGTGCTACTTTCAACTGCATTTCTAAATCTTTAACCAATTTTTTAGACTGATAATGAGATTTTTTTAGTTGTGATTCTAAACCATCCAATTTATCTAATCTTTTGTTAGTTTCACTCACCAACTCTCGAATCACTAAGCGCCGCACCAACCAGAAAAACATCAAAGTTAAAGTCGGTGATAAAGTAGAAATTAACAGCAAAGTATTGAGTAATATAATCGTGTAGCCAAATTCAGAATTAGCTACAGAAGGGCTAACCTGAGCCAGTGACAAAGATGGGGAAGCTGAGGCTATAAATACCACTTCATCTGTTGTTAATGATGAATCCTCAGCTAATTCTGGCCGGCTCCAAGTTTCCGGGGTGCCAACAGTGGGAGTCAGTTCAACTTGGCTAATTTCGATATCAATTTTATCAACCAAATTTTCCGTATCACCAACCGGATTAGAACCAGATGTTAACTTAGGGGCGGCAGTTGCCGGATTTAGGAATTCGTTAGCTGCAAGCGCAGTCAGAGTCAACAGTGTTAGGGTCGATAGCCTCATGGATATAACTCACTCTTGCTTGATGATTAGGGGGATGGATAACGGATAGCTAAATAGTGACTCCCCCCCGGTTTAATATCCTTTAAACTCAGGGGGAGTGTCTTAGCTAGTTCATAATTACGCCCCAATTTTTGCAGGTCAGGAAATTGATAGTTATAATCTAGGGAGTTGAGGATTGGTTAAGAGTCAATCCGGTTGAGCAACCATCATCAAAGTTTCTGGTCGCCATAGCATCCCCGACCCCCCAGGAAAAACTATCGATTTGGATTTGATAGCCACACCAAAAAAAGCAGGCAAAATACCTGCTTTTTACAGTAAAACATTAGACTAATTGATATCGGGCTTGATATCTCTTATGCACCTACTGCTACCGGTTCTCGATGGCTGGCTAGAGGAGTTTGATGTTCCGATGGTGTGCAGTAGACCTCACAGGAATTGTTAGGGCTTTCAATCAACTTGATTTTATGGAGATTGGCTCCTAATTCATCAATGGGATTTTGCAGCAATTCACGGATATAAACGGCAATATTTTCAGCGGTTGGTACGACCTTAGCAAAGTAGGGAATATCTTTGTTGAGGAAAGTATGATCGAAGGGTTCAACCACATAATCATCGATCGCCTTCTGCACAGCCCCTAAATCCGCAATCATACCCGTGCGGGGGTCAATTTGACCACGAATGGTAACTTCTAGGTGATAATTGTGTCCGTGACCGTGAGGACGGGCGCATTTGCCATAAATTTTCGAGTTATCCTCATCATTCAGGAGAGGGTGAGCTAGGCGATGAGCCGCGCTAAAGTGGGTGCTGATGGTTAGATATGCTTCCATGGCGTTTCCTTGATAATCTGCCCAAAGTTGGGGGTGTTCAAATAGTTGAATGTTGGTTAGGGGTAAATGGGGGGCTAAACGATGCCAAATTAAATAAGCCAGAAATTCAGTTGTGGGTAGGGTGTGCTGAAATTCCGGCCATGCTTCATTGAGGAATGAAAAATCTAGGGGTTCGGTAACTTCACTCCTAATGGTATGTTTGACGTTCGACAGGTTAAGTACCATGCCATATTCGTCTAGTTCCCCTACCATTGAAACATACAGGACATAATTATGGCCGTGACCGGGGGCGCGGGCTGTTTGTCCAAATTTGGCAAAATTTTCGGCTTCGCTTAGTTCTGGCAACCAGTAACGGTGACTGGCTGAAAACTGGGCGCGACGGGTAATCAGGCATTGCATAAATGCAGGTTAATTTTTGCTTGTTAAGTTCTGTTAACTAATGTAGTCGGTTTCCGAATTTTTTTCAACCTCGATCCCCATGGTATGATGCTCTGCTCAAGAAATTATGGCGATCGCTCTCTGGTTAAAGGAATTTATGGATTTGCTCTTGGGCTTCTTGACGTAAGCGATCGGCAATGCGGAAAAATTCATGGCCAGCGTGTAGATAGGATTCGTCATAGTTCAGCGTAAACATATTTAATTCTTCGATACCATCACCAATATGATTCAGACAGTAATAAAGATGCGCCGCCACTCCCGCAATATTCGCCGGGTTGGGAGTCGAGCGAAATCGAGTTTGGGTTTCCGCTAGGATATCTCTACAGGTTTCAATATAGGCTTGGAAATCTGCCATTAATTCATCATCAAAGGGGTCGCCCGATAAGTTATCGATTTCTTGTTTAAATGGTTGAAAAATCCGCTCAATATTTTGATTAACAGGCCTATAGACTTCCTGTAACCATTGGTCTAGGTCAAAATCTTTAGACCGCCCTTTGGGCTTCTGTTTACGGGGTCGGGTTGGGCTGCTTAGGCTCCGGTCATAATTTTCACGTTTTTGGGGATCGCTCAGAACTTCATAGGCTTGATTAATCCGAATAATTATATCGTGATTGGCTGTTTCTTCCTGACTGTCTGGATGGAATTTTTTGGCTAATCTCCGATAGGATTTTTTGATATCCGTTTGACTGGAATGGGGTGCAACCTCTAAGATTCTATAGTAATCATCAATTTGCATCATCTTTTAACAGTGATCATGATAGTTTAAAAAATGCTAAAATTCCCTAGTATTTAGCTATGAGATTAAGTGATGCAGCCCCGTAAATATCTGGTAGCAATCATCATCATTAACGACATTGCCATATTTAAACACCCAGAAATTATTAGATGTCTGAAATATTTTATACATAATAGCTAAATTTGATCATCTCTGGCCTTCCTTAACGCCACTGGCTCGGCAGGACTGAAGGCTCACTACAGCCATCTGGTTTGGGGTTAGGGGACTCAGTAATGGTCTCGTATCACCTATATTTATGCTGATGAGCCAAATTATCTGGGTTACTCAAATATTAGTTGCTCCCTGAATCCATCTCTGGTATATCATTTGGTGTTTTTTGTCAACCCCCTAAAGGGAGGAATATTATCATCTTTTTGCAGATTTTGCTATTAACAACAATCTGTTAAAATTCTAGCGGAGAGTGGAATATATCCCCAAGACTAAAACTCCCCAATTCGTCAATGAGGACAATATATGAGTAGACTTCGTAAAATTCTCGCTGGGGCTGGAATTGCTACCGTCGGTGCTATTGGTACTAAGATGGCGGTAGATTATTTCCGCAATCGCAATAAAGAAGAAGTGGTTGACGAAAGTGAAGGTGATGTCGAGGAAGAAGAACTTCCGGCTGAACAGGTGAGCTATGCTGTAGTTCAGGATGATTCACTTCAGGAATTCCTTGATGCGGCTTTTGGCGCTCCTGGTCGCTATGTTCCTACCCGTCCTTCTAAGGTTTTCTCCTATCACGGGGAAGAATATATGGTGGTTTGGACTTATGATAATGATAAGTCGAAAAATCAAATGTTGGCGTTTAAATACACTGATGCAGGACGGAAGATGATCGCTAGTGTTGGATACACCAGCGAGAAGACTGATTATAACTTGACTGGTTTGGGTGAAACCGAATTCGCGATCGAGGTTAATGGCGAAAAAATCACTTCTGGTCAAGGAGAAACAGACGGCACAGATGATGTTGATTTTGTTCCGGTAACCGCCTAGATCAGCGTACTGGAGTAGATCCAGGAGGACATTTTAATCCTTGACCAGGTACAGGGGTTGAGGATAATAAGGGGGGTATTTTAGATGGTGTGTCTGTTGGGCACAGGTTAGCCATCAAGACCACCCCTCCCTCGTTTTTTCCTACTGTCATGACACCACTATAACTACGCAGGTCATCGGTTTTGGCTGTGGCTGTTATGAAGACGGTTTGAGCGGTTTCGCCTTCGGTTTTAATGGCGTATTGATAACTGTCGGTTTCCAGATTGAGATGACCAGATAGACCCTGAAGGGAATTAGCAAAATAACCTTGATTTTGATAATATGTCTGTTGTCCCAAGGCGATCGCCTTCATCATTAAAGGAGCGCGATCGCTACTTCGCAACCCTGGTATATCTTCCAAGACAGACGAAAAATTGACCTGACAACCCGTTAAAACGATAGGAGCCAAAAATAGCAAATATTTCCACATCATCTCAGTTTCCTTGACTTAACGCGATGCTAGACCTCACTACAAGGCGATCTGGCTTGATTCCTGAAATTAATGAGAAATCACAATGGGATCCAAAATGGGTAACCGCAACCTTTGGACAGTCCCGGAGAGGACTATATGAGTATTTACTCATGGGGGCTTAACAGCGATCGCCACAGCCATAAATAGGTAAACTACCTTCAGGGAAGTGGTAGTGTCCTGGGGGATAATATGCGATCGGAGCTAGGGATTGTCCCAAAAGTGCTAAAACTTGGCGATCTTAGTTGAGGCTTTGGGTAGGATCAGCACCTATCGTTGGTAACCAGCTAACAGGCTACCATGGGCTGTGTCAACCGAAAACTATCCGATTATGATTGATATAGCCGGGGTCTGACGCAGCCTACGCCACCAATATCGCACTAAGCGTGCGATCGCATCAAAGTCCGCCATCAGTTCTGGGGGGTAATCTAAATGGCTGAATGAGAATGATTAACCATTATACAATAAATGACCTACAATGTACCTTGTACAAGGTAAAAGGTAGATAGAGGCGAGTTTTAAATGCTCTATTGTGATGATGGTTTGGTGTTTATATATTCCGTAAAATACACTTAAATAATTCCGTATGGCTTGGTTGATTTTGGCGAAATCACTGATAAATAATCCTACTTAACCAGGCTAAAATATAGCCAATATTTTGAATGGTTATATATTGATTATATATGACTAATAAATTTTGCCGAATCTGGCGGCTCACACTATCACAAACTAACTGTTGATTTATCAATGATTTGTAGGAGGCAAAAATGCCAGCCAAATCGATCCTGGATGATGTTGTGCAAAACTTAGATACCAGCGATGAGGTGTTTCGTATAAAAAAAATCATGATTTGTGCTACCCATGGAAAATGGGAGAGTGATTCAGCAGTTATCGCCAATACTCCTATGCGGGATTTAGTGCAATCTTTGTATTGGAGTACCCCAAGCCTTGAACGGCTTAATAGTATTTTGAATAAAATTTTATATAAAATTAACAAAAAAACAGAATATACAGTTATTGTTAATCTGGTATTGAGTCAAGTTGGGAGATTGTACCTTGAGGGAGATCAGGAATCTTCTACTGAGATGGTTATGACTTCCTATCAGTCGTCAGACCGTCCTCACTCTCAACTTGATTGGTCAGTTAATCCCGAAAACTTTAACCACAATCCTCCCCCCAAAAAACTAGATAATATCTTTGATATTCGTTTCAAGATCATGCAGACTGCCAACCCATTAAGGGTGAAGATATTGATATTTTCCGTCTTAGAAAATGAGTTTACATTTAGCGATCGCGACTGGCTACAACTCAAATCAATCGAGTTAGATAACCTGATTGAACAACTGTTTCAAATGTTTCCTAACTTTGAAGATTTGAAAGTTTATCTCAAAAAAATGGTCGCTTACCTAGAGGATTCTGATGAAGATGCTCAAGTGGCAACAGTTTTAATTGAAACCATGCGTCTTTGCTATAATCATCAAGTAGTTAATCACAACTATTTTCAGGAATTACCTGAATCTAATTATAGTCAGGATCAAAAATTATCTGATCTCGCCAAAACTCAGGGAATTGATTTGAACGAAAGCCAGACTATTCAAGTAGCAATGCCCACCAATTTAGTCGCATCTCCCACACCGGAAATCTCAGGATTACAAACCTTACCAATTCCTACAGAGTCCGGTCAAGCGCTATCCAATAACGAATTGGTATCAGAGTCATCGGCTAACCGTTCTAAGTCCAATATTATTCAGGAACGTTTGGGGTTAAAAGATGGTATTCACAAGCGAGTTAGCCAGGGAGTAACCGAAGCTATAACATCCATTGCTAATACCCTACAGAGTTTAGAAGACCAACTAGACGGCCGAATGATTAGCTATGAGGTTGAGGAGCAGTTAAAATTCAAGTATGAGGTGCTTAAAGACTTCATTGCTCAAGTTCAAGAACAAATCCTACAACTAGAAGAAATAGTTGATCAATCTGAAACGACAGAACGCCAACAAACCGCAGCCAAATCAGAGATTACTGACCCGTTACCACCACCTACTCAGATATCAGATTCCGGGGGTACTAATCAGGTACTAGAACTAGCTAAAGAGGGTAATCCTAAAGCGATCGCATCCTTCCTAAATCACTTAGTAAAATCCAAAGGTATCCACGTTTTAGCTCAATCTAAAAATCAGTGTTTGCATCTAATTCTCGAATCCCAGCACAGTTTCGCGCCAGAATCAACCACCCAGTTTATCCACAAAAAGTTACTATCCCTACAACTACAATCTATTAACATTGTCAAAATTTACTTCCGTAAGCCAGGTGATCAGTCTTTTATTTGGGCTCAAAAAATCAACTATGTAAACCATAGTTAATAATTGATAATTCCGAATAAATTAACAGCCAAAGTACAAGGATGAAGATGGATGGATGAGCGGACTTTCTTAAATAAATATCGAAGTGGAGAAAAATTGTTTCGAGGTGTTAACCTCCGCAATGCTGAACTAAGTAATGCTGACCTAATTGGAGCCAATTTAAGTGGCGGTGATTTTCAAGGAGCCAATTTTGTGTTAGCCTATCTTAATGGAGTTAACCTAACTAGGGCAAATTTAGAAAAAGCCAAATTAGGAGGAGCTAACCTATCACGAGCTAATTTAAGTGGCGCTCAACTAACCGACGCTGATTTTCATGGTACTATCCTGCAAGCAGCCGACCTGAGAAAAGCTAATTTAACCCTAGCCACATTAGTTGATGCTAACTTAATTCAAGCAGATTTACGCGGTGCTAATTTGCAAGGTGCAGATTTAAGGGGTGCTTGTCTACGGGGTGCAAATATGCGTTATGAAAGGCGTATTTATGAGAGTGTAAATTTACGAGGCGCAGATTTAAGAGGTACCGATTTACAGGGGGTTAATCTCACCGGGGCTGATTTAACTCGCGCTAACCTAATGGGGGCTAATTTAACTGAATGTGTACTGCGTGGCGCGATTCTCAACCAGACTAACCTTTCCGAAACCAATTTACAAGGGGCGATTTTAACAGAAGTTAATTTAAGTGGTGCTAATTTAATTGGTTCCCGCATGGTTAAGGTAAAACTAGAGCGAGCCATCTTGACTAACGCCCAAATGCCTAGGGTGGAATTGTGCGACTCAATTTTACCAGATGCTAATCTCAGTAATGCTAATCTCAGTCATGCTAACCTAAGCCGGGCGAATTTGGTACGGGCGGAACTAAATCGGACTAATTTAAGTTCGGCTAATTTGACTCAGGCTGATTTAACCGATGCTTCTCTTGGTCGGACAAATTTGCGAAATGCTAACCTTAGCTATGCCTACTTAACTCGTACTGAGTTTAGTAGTGCTAATACCATTGGGGTAAACCTACATGGCGCGATCATGCCTAATGGCGAGATTCATGATTGATAGGGCTTTGATGTACTACTTTAGATAGATTTGGTCGGGAATTTGGGCGCTTTTGGCAATACTTATGCTATAGTGTCTGCATGAGAGTTACTCAATCACTAAACAGAATAAGGCTGAGAACAGCACTTTAATTATGACCACAAGTGAAAGCACTAACTCATATTTAGAGGCTCCTCAGCCTAGCAATTGTTCAATTCACAATTCTTCTGAAACATTTTCCAACATTATGCAAAAACTAATGAACTACGCGGATCGTAGCATTACGGTTTTATTTTCTATTCTGAGACAAGTTGAGGAGAACCTAGGTTAGAACTATAAACCCAAAAAACTTAAAAATCACCCGGTTTCTGTATCTTAACCTTCGAGTCAAAAACCGGGTGGTTTTTTTGGCTAGGTGAAGTTTAAACAAACAAAAAGCGCCCCCCTGGTGGGAGGCGCTTAATTTAATCAAAGCTATAAATTAGCCGATTTGAGGTGCAACCAAAGCTACAGGCTCAGACTCAGCAGAAGCCAAATCTAAGGGGAAGTTGTGAGCGTTACGCTCGTGCATTACTTCCATACCCAGGTTAGCGCGGTT